>Ga0102870_1000040_pt1 | contig 49977 bp, 46 predicted proteins | sample Colrivmet1546B02_FD_78442 | JGI IMG/M metagenome (GOLD analysis project Ga0102870, IMG submission 78442) | Estuarine microbial communities from the Columbia River estuary - metaG 1546B-02 | ecosystem: Environmental > Aquatic > Marine > Intertidal zone > Estuary | place: USA: Columbia River...
AGTACATTTTTTCTTCTGGCTTAAATTCCCATGAAACCCCAAGCCAGTTCGCTAACATTTTTTTTCCACTAGGGGTCAATATGGATTCAGGATGAAACTGTACCGCATGAACGGGATAGTTTTTGTGTTCAAGGGCCATAATCTGACCCTCACTGTCTATGGCGGTTACTTTTAAAACCTCTGGAAGGTTTTTAGACACTACCCAAGAATGGTATCTTCCCACTACGACCTCAGTAGGTAATTCCTTAAATAATTTAGACTGGGGATCTGTAATTTGAATAGGAGTGGCTATACCGTGATACACCTCAGATAAATTTTCTAAACTACCTCCAAATACTTCTGCAATGGCTTGTTGTCCAAGACATACTCCCAATATTTTTTTGGTTGGCGCATAGGCGGCTATAATCTCTTTCAGTAGCCCTGCTTCATCAGGAATACCTGGCCCTGGGGACAATACAATATGAGAAAAAGCAGCTACTTCTTCCAAGCTTATTTTGTTGTTTCTACGAACAGTGACCTGAGCGCCTAATTCTTCCAGATAATGCACTAGGTTGTAGGTAAAAGAGTCGTAATTGTCTATGAGTAATATGTCTGTCATTTGTCTTTTTTCAGGACTTTAAAATCCAGTATTTTTTTTAGTCAACGCTTGAATCAACTTTTAGTAAATGTCCTCTGCCAAAGACAAAGCTTTGGTGAGAGCGCCTAATTTATTGTAGGTTTCTTGTAATTCGGATTCAGGGTCAGATGCAGCAACAATCCCAGCACCAGCCTGATATTGCAATTGATGGTCTTTGCTTAAAAAGGTCCTAATCATGATTGCATGGTTAAAATTGCCTTCAAAATCCATGAAACCAATGGCCCCTCCGTAATACCCCCTTGGTGTAGGCTCGTATTTTTCAATTAGCTCCATGGCTTTGTGTTTGGGAGCCCCGCTGAGGGTTCCGGCCGGAAAAGTGTCGGCCACAATATTCATGGTAGGCGTGTCTGCTTTTTTAATACCTGTCACTTTGGACACCAAATGAATGACATGAGAAAAAAACTGGACCTCACGATAGTTTTCTACTGTAACCATTTTTCCATGTCTGCTGAGGTCATTTCTGGCCAGGTCCACTAACATAACATGTTCAGCATTTTCTTTGTGGTCTTCTGTGAGTTCTTTTGCCAAAACAGCATCTTGTTCATCATTTCCAGTCCTTTTAAACGTACCTGCAATAGGATGAATTTCAGCTTTTTGGTCTTTTACCACCAATTGCGCTTCAGGAGAACTTCCAAAAATCTTGTAATTACCATAATCAAAGTAAAACAGGTAAGGGGACGGATTCACCGCTCTTAAGGCCCTGTAAACATTAAATTCGTCTCCACTAAATTTTTGGGTAAACCTCCTAGAGAGTACCAATTGGAAGACATCGCCCCTTTGGCAATGCTTCTTGGCAGTCTCTACCAATGCTTTATAATCTTCATCTTTAATATTAATACTTGGTTCTCCTTCTATTTTAAAAGGATAGGTAGCAAAGTTTTTAACAGCGATCAGCTGTTCTATGGCTGCTACATTATTGGGCTGGTTGTAGCAATGGGCAAAAATATAAGCTTCATTGTTAAAGTGATTGATAGCTATGACATTCTGATACACTGCATAGTACAATTCTGGAAGATCCTGCCCCCCCTCTTTTTTAGAAATTTTTATGTCCTCATAGTATTGAACCGCGTCATAGGTCATAAAACCAAACAGTCCTTGTGTAATGAACTTAAAATCTTGTTTTTCGCTAGTGAATTCTTTTGAAAAAGCAGTGATGACCTCTGGTATATTGGTCTCTTTAGTGATGGGAGTAATGGTATTACTCCCGTCAGGATATGCCTTCTTTATTTGCTGGTCTTTCACCTCTATATGAGCAATAGGATTAAAACAGATGTAAGAAAAACTATTGTCATTGGCGTGATAATCACTGCTTTCTAACAAAAGACTCCCAGGGTAACGGTCCCGAATTTTTAAATATACACTCACAGGGGTAATGGTGTCTGCTAGAATTTTTTTGTGATGGGTGTTTAAAGCGTAGCTCATAATAAGGGTATTTCTATCTTTCCTAATTGACTATTTCTCTGGAGAAATTTCCAATCAATTTGTATTAAAATAAAAAGGCTTGTCTGTGAAGACAAGCCTTTAATATAGTTCAAAGTAGTGCTTAGCTCACAGCGTTTGTTGTAAGTTATTCCACCACCAATTTTGTGTATTATTCAAATTCATAGTTCAAATATAATAAACCTCTTGGAATAAAAAAGCTTTGGATTAAAAAAATCACAAAGCCTTTAATGGCTTTGTGATTTTAAACAATTCCATAGCCTGATTTGTTTTAATCCTAAAGAGATATTAGAATTGTAAGTCTACTACTAAATCAAACTCGTCATAGATTGTTTTGTCTCCCAAGTTGTCAAAGAAAGATCCTGAGCCGTAACGAATGTCAAATTGTGAGCGGTCTACTTTTAGGCTAGCCGTGGCTTTACTTCCATAAACAGATAGGGTGAAGTTTACCTCTTTAGTAATGTTCTTGATGGTTAAATTACCAGTAGCTGAATAAGCGTTTTTACCTGAAGCAGTTACTGAAGTGATTTCTAAAGAAGCTGTTTTATGTGTAGCAGTTCCAAAGAAATCTTCTGAATGCAAATGGCCGTCTAATTTTTGTTTGTACTCCCCTTCTAAGTCAGTGGTGTTAATAGTAGTCATGTCTACCACAAATGCACCACCAGTAAGTGTTGTGCCGTCAAAGTCCAAGTTTCCAGAGGCCAGGTTGATGGTTCCTTCGTGTGATCCAGTTACTTTGTAGGCTTTCCAAGTAATATTACTCGCTTCAGTATTAACCACTTTCTTTTCAACAACAGTCGTTGTTTTTTCAGTAGCTTTCTTTGAGGATTCTAAAGGAGTTGCAAAAGTGTTTGTAGTAGCTAATAAAGCTGCGGTAAGGGTAATAAAGAGTTTTTTCATAGTGTGTAAATTGTAAGGGTTAATATTTATAGTTTATTTAATAATTCGTTGAGTTGCACGAGTTCACTTTCTTTAAAGCCTTCTAGAATAAGCTGCTCTGTTTGGCTCATAATACTGTCTATTTCAGCCAGTGCCAGCAATCCTTTTTCAGTGATAAAGATCTCTACTTTTCTTCTGTTTTTTTCACAGATTTGTCGTGCCACAAAGTCTTTTATAATGAGTTTGTCTACCAATCTGGTGGTATTACTCATCTTAGTAACCATTCTCTCATTGATGGTATTCAAGTTGGCAGGAGCCCCCTTCTGACCTCTTAGGATTCTCAATACATTAAATTGCTGTAGGGAAATATCAAAAGGTTTTAATGCGGCATGAATACTTTCGTTAATTTTATTTTGAACTAGAGACAAATGGATGATTGTCCTACTTTTTAAAGGAATAGGTTTCTCTGTTTTAATATGCGCTTCTACATTCATGTATTCACAATTATTGTATATACAAATGTATAAATAATTTTTAAATAAGTAAGACAATAGGGGCTATTTTTTATTCCCGAGTGAATTATTTTACGACTTCCTATTTGAAATAGTTTTTTCTCCCGAATCAAACCCTTATTTTTGAGAGAATAAATTATTTAAAAAATGGCAGATTTATCACAAGAAGCTTGGGCTTCTCAGTTAAAAGAAGACACACAAAGTATTGTATTAGACGTAAGAACATTGGATGAGGTTTCAGAAGGAGTGATTCCTGGAGCCATTCATTTAGATATTTTCATGGGTCAGGGTTTTCTGGACGGCTTGGAAAAATTAGATAAGTCAAAAAACTATTTTGTGTACTGTAGGTCTGGAAATAGAAGCGGTCAAGCATGTGCTATTATGCAAAGTGTTGGTTTTGAAACAGCCCACAATTTAGTGGGTGGTTTTATGGAGTGGACAGGCGACACCGATGCTTTATAAACTATTGTATTTTTTCCAACGCCATGGCTTCACTGTTTGTGAGCGAATTGCAGAACGAATGGGAATACGCGCCCGAGTGGTGAGAACCTCATTTATCTACCTCGCTTTTGTGACATTGGGTTTTGGCTTTGCACTGTACTTATTTATGGCCTTTTGGATCCGAATAAAAGATTTGCTTTTTGCCAAAAGAAATTCTGTTTTTGATTTATAATACCAGATGTTAAAGTTATTCAGATCTAAAATTTATATAGCCTTATCATTAGTGCTTCTAGTGAGTTTGGTTGGGGTACTAGGATTTAGAACACTCTCAGACTACTCTTGGGTAGACGCCGTATATATGACCGTAATTACCATGACCACGGTAGGTTTTTCTGAGGTGAGTCCTCTGGACGATGCCTCGAAGGTTTTTACCATTTTTTTAATTATCTCAAGCGTTTTTATTTTTGCTTTTGCCTTGTCCGTAGTTACAGAGTATATATTAGGTAGGAATTCATTGGAAATTTTAAAGAAGAAGAAAGTTAAAAATAAATTAGAACGTATGAATAAGCATGTTATTGTTTGTGGTTATGGGAGAAATGGTGCCCAAGCAGTGGCCAGGCTAAAGGCCTACAACAAACCTTTTATAGTCATTGAAAATGATCCTGAGGTGATTGCAAAATATGAAGATGAGGTCCTGTTCATTAAAGGAGACGCGAATGAAGATGAGGTGCTCGAAGCTGCAGGAATTCACAAGGCACAGTACCTTATATGTACGCTTCCCAACGACGCAGCCAATTTGTTTGTAGTGCTTTCTGCAAGACAGCTCAATAAAAACTTATTTATTATTTCCAGGGCCTCTGAAATTGGTTCAGAAAAGAAATTGTCTTTGGCTGGTGCCAATAAAGTAATTATGCCAGATAGAATTGGTGGGGACCATATGGCTTCTCTCGTTGTGATTCCTGATCTAATTACCTTTATGGATAAACTTTCAACAGATGGTAAAAAGAACACCAACTTGGAAGAGGTTGCCATTGAACGTTTTGCAGGATCTGCAGCCTTAAACTCTCTCAGAGATTTAGACTTAAGGCGAAAAACAGGCTGTACCATCATTGGTTATATTACCCCAGAGGGAGACTATATTATTAATCCAGATGCAGATCTGATTCTTTCCTCCGAGGGAAAACTCATTGTGTTGGGAAGGCCAGAGCAAATTGAACAATTGAATAAAATGTGTACTCAGTAGCTGCTTTCCTACTTCTTTATTTGATTAGGCCATTTTTTTTTAGGATATTGCTAATCTTAACGTTAAATTAAATAAACCACTCCTACATTATGAAGACTAAATTGACCTTTTTGGCAAGCTTTTTATTTCCTTTTGTTGCCCTAGCGCAAGAAAAAGGATTGGATGAAAAAGTGAACGATGCTTTTATGCCATTTGCCAGTTGGTGGGAAGGCTTTGTCCTTACGTCTGTTCCAGTAGGAGCCTATAATATTCCAATCGTTTTAATATTACTTATTTGTGGGGCTACTTTTTTTACTATTTATTTCAAATTTCCAAGTATAAGCCAGTTTCCATTAGCCATTAATACGGTTAGGGGTAAATATGACGAATTGGACCACCACGGAGTAGAAAAAACAGCCCTAAATGTGGCAGATGGAGATTTACCAGGTACCATAAAAGATGAGAGCAAAGAAGGAGAGGTAACCCATTTTCAGGCCCTTGCAACGGCTGTTTCTGGAACAGTAGGCTTAGGAAATATTGCTGGTGTAGCTGTAGCTATTGCACTCGGGGGGCCAGGAGCAACTTTTTGGATGATTGTGTGTGGACTCATTGGAATGTCTACAAAATTTGTAGAATGTACCCTAGGAGTGAAATATAGAGATGTAGATGAAAACGGTACCGTATACGGAGGGCCTATGTATTATTTGTCAAAGGGTTTAGATCAAATGGGCTTTAAAGTGCTCGGAAAAATTTTAGGGGTCGTATTTGCTATTCTATGTGTGGGGGCTTCTTTTGGTGGTGGAAATGCCTTTCAGTCCAATCAGGCGGCGGTACAATTAACCACAATGTTTGACCTTCAAGGAGGTGCAACTGGGGTTATTATCGGTGTTATTTTAGCTATTTTAGTCGGTATAGTGATTATTGGAGGAATTAAAAAAATTGCTAGTGTAACGGAGAAAATTGTTCCTTTTATGGCAGGAACTTATGTTTTGGCCTCATTGGTAATTATCTTTTCTAATATTCAGTATGTAGGTGCTGCCTTCAGTATGATATTCGAGGGTGCTTTTACTCCTGCAGCTGGAATTGGAGGCGTAGTTGGTGTGATTATTGTAGGATTCCAACGTGCGGCTTTTTCTAACGAAGCTGGAGCTGGCTCAGCAGCCATAGCGCACTCTGCTGTTAAGACTAAGTATCCAGCCAGTGAAGGCGTAGTAGCTCTATTAGAGCCGTTTATAGATACCGTAGTCATTTGTACAATGACTGCCTTAGTGATTATTTTCTTTAATATGGATACTGGGGCCTTTGAATATGGAAATGCTGTTGGAAGTACCGTAATGTTAAATGATACCGGTGCCTATATAGGCGGGGTAGACCTTACTTCAATGGCCTATGATTCCGTTATTCCAGGATTTAGATATGTATTGACTTTAGCAATTATTCTTTTTGCTTTTTCAACTATGATTTCTTGGTCTTACTACGGACTTCAGTCTTGGAAGTATTTATTTGGAAGGGGAAAAACAGCAGATACTGTGTACAAAATTCTTTTCTTGCTTTTTGTTGTGATAGGAGCAGCTGCAACATTAGATGCAGTAATTAAGTTTTCAGATGCTATGATTCTGGCCTTAGTGTTTCCAAATATGATTGGACTATTATTACTTTTCCCAAAAGTGAAACAGGAATTAAAGAAGTATATGACAGATATAAAGACAAGCAAGCAGGCTTCATAAAACAAACTGCTTTTTAGGTTTTTATGAGTATCAATAAAAACCTATGGAAAATAATAAAACCCTTTTCGTTGCTTCTCAATACAAACGAAAAGGGTTTTTGTATTTTTTATGCGCTACTTTTTTGCTTCACCTGAGTTACTTTGTCTATATTGAACACAGCGCGCCAAGGATTGATTTGGTGATAGAAAAGCTTCCAGAGGAGTTGGTCACAATAAAGAAGCCTATAGCATCTGAATTAGCACCAAGTTCACTGAAGCAATTAGAAAAGGGTACCAAAGCCCTTAAGATTAAAACGGTTCGCAGTGTATTAGATGTAAATAAAGCGACTGCCTTAGATTTTCAAAAAGTGTACGGAATAGGTCCAGTTTATTCCAAGCGGATTGTGAAGTTTAGAGCTATTTTTTGGGGGTTTGTACTTATGGACCAATTTCAGCAAGTATATGGTTTAGACACTATTGTAGTAAAAGCATTATAAGCATCGTTTTCAGTTCAAGGAACGCCGGTTATACGGAAAATCTCAGTCAATAATGCTTCAGTATATGAATTACAAATACTCCCTTTTTTCACCAAAGAATTGGCAGAAAAAATTGTGAGTGAAAGGGCTAAAAATGGTTTGTTTAATGATTTTGAAAAAATATCAAACATATTAGGGCTGCCAGAAGATAAAATTGAGATAATTAAATTATATTTGAACTTCTAAATAAATGCTATGATTACAGACACCCAACACACTATGGATTTCGATTATTCTGAAACCCAAGAGATGGTGGCAGCAGCAGCAAAAGCTTTTGCCCATCAGCATATTGCGCCTCATGTGAGGGATTGGGATGAGCATCAGAAATTCCCTATTGCCGTTTTAAAGGAAGCGGGTGCCCTTGGTTTCATGGGTATATTAGTGCCAGAGTCTCTAGGTGGATCTGGTTTGGGATATCACGAGTACATTGCCATTATTGAAGAAATTTCTATAGTAGATCCATCTATTGGCCTCTCTATAGCTGCCCATAATTCACTTTGCACCAACCACATATTAAGCTTTGGAACTGATGCGCAAAAGGAGCATTGGATTCCGAAATTGGCTACTGGAGAATGGATTGGCGCTTGGGGACTCACAGAGCACAATACGGGTTCAGATGCAGGAGGCATGAATACTACTGCGGTTAAAAAAGGAGATCAGTGGGTGTTGAACGGTTCTAAAAACTTTATTACCCATGGTAAAAGTGGTGACATTGCTGTAATAATTGCTCGAACAGGAGAAAAAGGAGACAGCCATGGAATGACTGCTTTTGTTGTTGAAAAAGGAACTCCTGGGTTTAGCAGTGGAAAAAAAGAAGACAAATTAGGAATGCGTGCTAGTGAGACAGCAGAGCTAATTTTTGATCATTGTGTGTTAGAAGCATCGGCCGTTTTAGGCCAGGTAGGAGAAGGTTTTATTCAATCTATGAAAATATTAGATGGCGGTAGAATTTCTATTGGTGCACTTTCATTGGGCATTGCTAAAGGGGCATACCAAGCGGCATTGCAATATTCAAAGGAGCGCCACCAGTTTGGCAAGCCTATTAGTGCATTTCAAGGAATATCCTTTAAATTAGCAGACATGGCCACGGAGATTGAAGCCTCTGAATTGTTGCTTCACAAGGCTGCTTTTTTGAAAAATCAAGGCAGGCCTATGACTACATTAAGTGCTATGTCTAAAATGTATTCTTCTGAAGTTTGTGTTAAGGTGGCCAATGAGGCGGTTCAAATATTTGGGGGCTATGGTTACACCAAAGACTATCCAGTAGAAAAATTTTATAGAGATGCTAAGCTTTGTACCATAGGAGAGGGCACTACTGAGATACAGAAATTAGTGATTGCTAGAAATATTTTAAAATAAAACTTGCGGGAGGTTTAAATAGCATTATATTTGCACTCGTAAAATCATAAAGAAAGGAGGTTGTAGCCCATGTTAATTATACCAATTAAAGAAGGAGAAAACATCGACAGAGCGCTGAAGCGTTTTAAGAGAAAATTTGACAGAACAGGAACTATGCGTCAATTGAGATCGCGTCAACAGTTCAATAAGCCATCTGTAGTTAAAAGAGCACAGATTCAAAAAGCTGCTTATATTCAAGGTCTTAGAGATCAAGAAGACCAATAGTAGTATTTTGTTTTTTAAACATATTAAAGTCCCGTTTTAGACGGGACTTTTTTTTTGGTTTTAATTAACGCTTTTTAACGGCTGTTTTCATAATTTTAAGTATGCCTATAGCTGCCTTTGTAAATTACCTACGTTTAGAAAAGAACTATGCCTTGAATACAATAAAGGCTTATGAGAGAGACTTACAATTGTTTCAGGTATTCAGTGAAACTACTTTTGGGACTAGAGCACTTAACGAAGTGTCTTATTCACTCATTAGATCTTGGATTATATTATTGGTGGACCAGGGCAAATCTAACGTAACAATCAATAGAAAAATTGCCTCGCTTAATGCGTATTATAATTTTGCCTTAAAATCTGGTCAAATAGCGCAAAGTCCATTGTTGGGCCATAAATCGCTTAAGGTACAGCGTAAAATTGCGTTGCCTTTCTCTGAAAAAGAGATGGATGAATTGTTCTCTAAAATACCGTTTCCAGATAATTTTGAAGGCAGTAGGGATCGGCTTATTGTTGCGCTTCTATACGCAACTGGGATGAGGCGCGCAGAGCTTATTGGCCTTCAGACATTTCAGGTAGACATGGGGGTGCTTCAAATTAAAGTACTCGGCAAAAGGAATAAAGAACGGGTCATTCCATTGATCCCTTCATTAGTGCCTCTGATTAATGCTTATTTATCTCAAAGAATGTCCCTTCCTAAAAGAATAGATGACACACATTTTTTTCTACTACCCTCGGGTAAAAAACTCTACGAAACGCTTGTTTATAGGGTTATAAATCACTATTTTGGATTAGTGTCTACCAAAGTGAAAAAGAGCCCACATATGCTCCGTCATACTTTTGCAACCCACCTCCTAAATAGGGGGGCAGACATGCAATCTGTTAAAGAATTACTGGGGCATGCGAGTTTGGCTTCTACACAGGTGTATACGCACAATAATATGGCAGCACTGAAAAAAGCTTATGGGAATTCACATCCGAGAAATAAGCCTAAAGTTTAATTTAATTCATTTTATCTATGAAAATCAACACGCAAACAGTCAATTTTAATGCAGATGCTACTTTAATAGATTTCTTAGACAATCGTGTTCAGAAGTTGGAAATGTTTTTCGATCATATCATTGATGTGGACGTATTTTTAAAAGTGGAAAACACCAGTGTAAAAGAGAATAAAATTGCAGAGTTTAAGGTACATGTTCCAAAGGATTCTATTGTGGTTAAAAAGCAATGCAAGAGCTTTGAAGAAGCTATTGACACTGCATGTGAGGCAGTTGAGCGTGGGTTAGTAAAATGGAAAGAAAAGCGCAAGTCATAACGATCAAAAAAAAAATTATTTTTTTTTCAAAAATGTTTTGAAAAGAGAAATATTTATCTACATTTGCAGTCCGTTTGAAAAAGCGGACTTTTTATTGATTTAAAAAGGCATAAAAGCCGATGTAGCTCAGCTGGCTAGAGCAGCTGATTTGTAATCAGCAGGTCGTGGGTTCGAGTCCCTCCATCGGCTCTTAAATGCTTCGTAAAACAGGTATTTTAATAAGTTCTTTTTTTATGTTTAAAAGCTTGGGGGAGATACTCAAGCGGCCAACGAGGGCAGACTGTAAATCTGCTGACTACGTCTTCGCAGGTTCGAATCCTGCTCTCCCCACAACTTGTGTTAAATTATTTTTTTCCTAGAGAAAAAGTTGTAGTTTTGCATGCGCTTTTTAATAAGCTTTTAAACTTAATAAGAATTCTATTGCGGGAGTAGCTCAGTTGGTAGAGCGTCAGCCTTCCAAGCTGAATGTCGCCGGTTCGAACCCGGTCTCCCGCTCAAAATTCACTTCACGTAAGTGAATAGGAGCAGCGGTTAAGAAATTAACACGCAGGCACTTTGGTCTAGGCCAGGGTGTCTTTTAGGCTTTGAGTATGATGGAAATAAAACTACTTAGGTAGTTTTTAAAGCCGGTGTAGCTCAGGGGTAGAGCGTTTCCTTGGTAAGGAAGAGGTCACGAGTTCAATTCTCGTCATTGGCTCAATAACAGCGAATAAATTGTACACTAATATAAACTAAGATTAAAATTCATTAAACATGGCAAAGGAAACTTTTGATCGTTCCAAACCGCACTTGAATATTGGTACCATTGGACACGTAGATCACGGTAAAACTACATTAACTGCTGCTATTACAACTGTATTGGCAAACGCAGGACTTTCAGAAATGAGAAGTTTCGATTCAATCGACAACGCTCCTGAAGAAAAAGAGAGAGGTATTACAATTAACACTTCACACGTAGAGTATTCTACAGCTAACCGTCACTACGCTCACGTTGACTGTCCAGGTCACGCGGATTACGTTAAGAACATGGTTACTGGTGCTGCTCAAATGGACGGTGCTATTTTGGTTGTTGCTGCTACTGATGGCCCTATGCCACAGACTAGAGAGCACATCCTTTTAGGACGTCAGGTGGGTATTCCAAGAATGGTTGTATTCATGAACAAAGTGGATATGGTAGACGACGAAGAGCTTTTAGAGCTAGTTGAAATGGAAATCAGAGAATTACTTTCTTTCTACGAGTATGACGGAGATAATGGACCTGTAATTGCTGGTTCTGCATTAGGTGCATTGAACGGAGAGCAAAAATGGGTAGACACAGTAATGTCTCTTATGGAAGCTGTAGATAGCTGGATTGAATTACCTGCACGTGATGTAGATAAGCCTTTCTTAATGCCAGTTGAAGATGTATTTACGATCACTGGTCGTGGTACTGTAGCGACAGGACGTATTGAAACAGGTGTTGCCAATACTGGAGACGCTGTTGATATTATTGGTATGGGTGCTGAAAAATTATCTTCTACTGTTACTGGAGTTGAGATGTTCCGTAAAATCTTAGATAGAGGAGAAGCTGGAGATAACGTTGGTATTCTTTTAAGAGGTATTGAGAAATCTGATATCAAAAGAGGAATGGTTATTGTTAAGCCAGGATCTGTTAAACCACACGCGAAATTTAAAGCAGAGGTATACGTATTGAAAAAAGAAGAAGGTGGTCGTCACACACCATTCCATAACAACTACCGTCCACAGTTTTACGTACGTACAACTGACGTAACAGGTACAATCAATTTACCTGATGGAGTTGAGATGGTTATGCCTGGAGATAACTTGACTATTACTGTAGATTTACTTTCTCCAATTGCATTGAGCGTTGGTTTGCGTTTTGCGATCCGTGAGGGTGGTAGAACAGTAGGTGCAGGTCAGGTAACTGAGATCTTAGACTAATCTTTATTGAATAAATTACTGTAAGGTGTCTGCCCTCAAAGGCAGATACCTTTACATGTAAAATATAAGGACGTATTTTATGTCCCTTATACGGGTGTAGCTCAGTTGGTAGAGCACTGGTCTCCAAAACCAGGTGTCGGGAGTTCGAGTCTCTCCTCCCGTGCGTAATGAAATAAAAAAGGTACCGCATGTTAACATATATTAAAGAATCCTTTGAAGAGTTAAAAAACAATGTAACACTTCCCTCTAGATCAGAATCTTCTAATCTGATGGTGGTAGTGGCTGTTTTCTCTATACTATTTGCTCTGGCAACTTGGGGTGTAGACAGTGTTTTTAACGAAGCCATACAGTTGTACTTTAATAACATCCTTAACTAATAGCATCCATGGGGGAGATTTTAGAAAAGAAATGGTATGTGGTTAGGGCAGTAAGTGGCCAAGAGCACAAGATTAAGGGGTACATTGAATCTGAAGTCTCTAGGCTTGGTTTTGGTGACTATTTAGAAGATGTGTTGGTGCCTACTGAAAAAGTAATTCAAATTAGAAACGGAAAAAAAATTAACAAGGAAAAAGTGTATTTTCCTGGTTACATCATGATTAAAGCCAATTTAGGTGGAGAGATGGTGCATATTATTCGTTCTATTACCAACGTGATTGGATTTCTTGGTGAAACTAAAGGAGGTGATCCTGTGCCACTTAGAAAAACAGAGGTGAATAGAATGTTAGGAAAAGTTGATGAATTGACTGTGAATACAGACATGGCTGCTATTCCTTACACTACTGGAGAAACCATTAAAGTGATCGATGGTCCTTTTAATGGATTTAATGGTACGGTAGAAAAAATAAATGAAGAAAAGCGTAAGCTAGAAGTAATGGTGAAAATTTTCGGAAGAAAGACACCATTAGAGCTCAGCTATATGCAAGTAGAAAAAGTTTAATTAGAACTGTTACATATACAAAGGGTGTTGCTTCCAAAAAGCACCTTTAATTTAATTTAAAACAATGGCAAAAGAAGTAAGTAAAGTAGTTAAACTACAAGTTAGGGGAGGTGCAGCGAATCCGTCGCCACCGGTTGGACCCGCTTTAGGTGCTGCCGGTGTTAACATCATGGAGTTCTGTAAGCAATTTAATGCGCGTACACAGGACAAACAGGGCAAAGTATTGCCTGTTGCTATCACGGTATACAAGGACAAGTCATTTGACTTCGTTGTAAAGACACCGCCGGCGGCAGTACAATTGATGGAAGCAGCTAAGATTAAGAAAGGATCTGGCGAACCTAACAGAAACAAAGTAGCAAGTGTATCTTGGGACCAAGTTAAAACTATTGCAGAAGACAAAATGGTAGACTTAAATGCGTTTACAATTGGATCTGCAATGAGCATGGTTGCTGGAACAGCTAGATCTATGGGTTTAAAAGTATCAGGTACAAAACCTTTCTAATATCTTAATAAGCAAATCAAATGGCAAAATTAACAAAAAAGCAGAAGGAAGCGCTTTCTAAGATAGACAAGAATAAAGTATATTCTCTATCAGAAGGTTCTGTATTAGTAAAAGAAATCACCAATGCTAAATTCGATGCCTCTGTGGATATCGCAGTTAGATTGGGTGTGGATCCAAGAAAAGCAAATCAAATGGTTCGTGGGGTGGTAACACTTCCTCATGGTACTGGTAAGGACGTTAAAGTTCTTGCTTTAGTGACTCCAGATAAAGAAGCAGAGGCTACAGCAGCTGGTGCTGATTATGTTGGTTTGGATGAGTATTTGGATAAAATCAAAAACGGTTGGACAGACGTAGATGTGATTATCACTATGCCAAGTGTTATGGGTAAATTAGGTCCTTTAGGACGTGTATTAGGGCCAAGAGGTCTTATGCCAAACCCAAAGACAGGAACAGTAACTATGGATGTAGCTAAAGCGGTTACTGAAGTAAAAGCTGGTAAGATAGATTTTAAAGTAGATAAAACGGGTATTGTTCACGCGGCAATTGGAAAGGTTTCTTTCTCTGCAGATATGATTGCAGAAAATGCCAAAGAACTCATTGACACCCTTAACAAATTAAAACCTACTGCTTCCAAAGGTATATATGTAAAGAGTATTTACATGTCTAGTACCATGAGTCCTAGTGTTCAATTAGACACTAAAGCATAAGGGTTCTTTAAAATTTATATTATGACAAGAGAAGACAAATTAACCGTTATACAGGATTTAACTTCACAACTTTCAGAAAATGCTACTATTTATTTAGCGGACATTTCTGGATTAGATGCAGACACAACTTCTAATTTACGTAGGGCTTGTTTTAAAGCCAATATTAGACTGTCTGTTGTGAAGAACACATTGCTTGCTAAAGCAATGGAAGCTTCTGAAAAAGATTTCGGAGAGTTGCCAGAAATACTAAAGGGAAATACCTCTTTAATGTTTTCTGAAGTAAGTAATGCACCAGCAAAACTTATTAAGGCTTTCAGAAAAAATTCAGACAAACCTATTTTAAAAGGTGCTTTCATTGAAGAAGCAATCTATGTTGGAGACAATCAGTTAGATTCATTAGTGAACATTAAGTCTAAAGAAGAAGTTATTGGCGATATTATTGGATTGTTACAATCCCCAGCTAAAAACGTTATTTCTGGCTTAAAGTCCGGTGGAGGTAAACTGGCAGGGATTATTAAGACCCTCTCTGAAAGATAAACAGAACGCACTTAAACAATTATATTTTTAAAATTTATTAAAACGATAGAAAAATGGCAGATTTAAAAAATTTCGCAGAACAATTGGTTAACCTTACTGTAAAAGAAGTAAATGAGTTAGCTACTATTTTAAAAGATGAGTACGGTATTGAGCCTGCTGCTGCTGCAGTTGCAGTTGCTGCTGCTGGTGGTGGAGACGCTGCTGCTGTAGAAGAAAAATCAGAATTCGACGTTGTATTAGTTGAAGCTGGTGCTTCTAAATTAGCCGTTGTAAAATTAGTTAAGGAATTAACTGGTTTAGGTTTAAAAGAAGCTAAAGACATTGTAGATGGTGCTCCAAGCCCAATCAAAGAAGGTGTTTCTAAAGATGAAGCAGAAGGAATTCAGAAGTCATTAGAAGAAGCAGGAGCGAAAGTTGAGCTTAAGTAATAGCATACAACAATAGCACTTTTGGTTTAGGTCTTTTCACTTTTTGTGGTTAGACCTAAGCCTTTTTATATAAGGTATATGAAGTTGTATACCACTACGCATAGTATTCACATTCAAAAATTTGTCTATTGATGTTCACAAATCAGACTGAGAGAATAAATTTTGCATCCACTAAGAATATTCCGGCTTATCCTGATTTCTTAGACATTCAGATTAAATCGTTTCAGGATTTTTTCCAGTTAGAAACAAAATCTGACGAAAGGGGCAATGAAGGATTGTACAACACCTTCATGGAAAACTTTCCAATCACTGACACCAGAAACCAATTCGTTTTAGAATTTCTTGATTATTTTATTGATCCTCCAAGATATTCAATTCAAGAGTGTATTGAGAGAGGTTTAACTTATAGTGTTCCTTTGAAGGCAAGACTTAAGTTGTACTGTACAGATCCAGAGCATGAAGATTTTGAGACCATCGTTCAAGACGTGTATTTGGGAACCATCCCTTATATGACGCCAAGCGGTACATTTGTTATTAATGGCGCAGAGCGTGTGGTTGTTTCTCAGTTACACCGTTCACCAGGTGTGTTCTTTGGACAGTCTTTCCACGCAAACGGTACTAAGTTATATTCTGCCAGAGTGATTCCTTTTAAAGGATCTTGGATTGAATTTGCTACCGATATTAATGGGGTAATGTATGCCTACATTGATAGAAAGAAAAAATTACCAGTAACGACATTATTCAGGGCCATAGGTTTTGAAAGTGACAAAGATATCCTTGAGATTTTCGATTTATCTGAAGAGATTAAAGTATCAAATGCTGGACTTAAAAAAGTTTTAGGAAGAAAGTTAGCAGCAAGAGTTTTAAATACTTGGCATGAAGACTTTGTAGATGAAGACACTGGAGAAGTGGTTTCAATTGAGCGTAATGAGATTATTTTAGACAGGGATACTGTTTTAGAAAAAGACCATATCGCAGAAATTATGGAAGCAGATGTGAAGACCATACTTTTGCATAAAGAGAGTACTGGTGCATCTGATTATTCTATTATTCACAACACCTTACAGAAAGACCCAACCAACTCAGAAAAAGAAGCGGTTGAACATATTTACAGACAATTGCGTAATGCTGAGCCGCCAGATGAAGAAACGGCTAGAGGTATTATAGACAAGTTATTCTTTTCAGAGCAACGTTACAATTTAGGTGACGTAGGACGTTATAGAATGAATAAAAAATTAGGCCTTGATATTGGAATGGACAAACAAGTTTTGACCAAAGAAGATATTATTACAATCATTAAATATTTAATAGAGCTTATTAACTCTAAAGAAGAAATTGATGATATAGACCACCTTTCAAACAGACGTGTTCGTACTGTAGGGGAGCAGTTATCTCAGCAATTTGGTGTAGGTCTTGCGCGTATGGCAAGAACCATCAGAGAGCGTATGAATGTGAGAGATAACGAGGTATTTACACCTATTGACTTAATTAACGCGAAGACTTTGTCTTCTGTGATTAATTCTTTCTTTGGAACAAACCAACTGTCTCAGTTTATGGATCAAACCAATCCATTGGCAGAGATTACGCACAAGAGAAGATTGTCGGCCCTTGGGCCTGGTGGTCTTTCAAGAGAACGCGCTGGATTTGAGGTACGTGATGTGCATTACACACACTACGGAAGATTATGTCCTATTGAAACACCGGAAGGACCAAACATTGGTCTTATTTCTTCTTTAGCGGTTTACGCTAAAGTGAATCAAATGGGATTCTTAGAAACGCCTTATAGAAAAGTAACTAAAGGGAAAGTAAATACAGAAGAGTATACTTACCTAAGTGCAGAAGAAGAAGAAGGCATGAAAATTGCACAGGCCAATATTCCTATGAAGAAGGACGGTGTAATTGATACAGATAAAGTCATTGCAAGAGAAGAAGGAGATTTTCCAGTAGTTGACCCATCTGAGGTGCATTACACAGATGTTGCTCCTAATCAGATTGCTTCTATTTCTGCCTCTTTAATTCCTTTCTTAGAGCATGATGATGCAAACAGAGCCTTGATGGGATCTAACATGATGCGTCAGGCAGTACCATTACTTAGACCTGAAGCGCCAATAGTTGGAACTGGATTAGAGAAACAAGTGGCTGCAGACTCAAGGGTTTTGATTAATGCAGAAGGCGATGGTGTGATTGAGTACGTAGATGCCCAAAAAATCACCATTAAATATAATAGAACAGACGAAGAGCGTTTGGTGAGTTTTGAAGAAGATTCTAAAACGTACAACCTGGTGAAGTTTAGAAAAACCAACCAAGGAACCTCTATTAACCTTAAACCAATTGTTCGCAAAGGTGATAAGGTTTTAAAAGGACAAGTACTTTGTGAAGGTTATGCGACTCAAAACGGAGAATTAGCCCTTGGTAGAAACTTGAAAGTGGCCTTTATGCCATGGAAAGGATATAACTTTGAGGATGCTATTGTAATTTCTGAAAAAGTAGTCAGAGAAGACATTTTCACTTCAATTCACGTAGATGAGTATTCTTTAGAAGTGAGAGACACAAAACTAGGTGCAGAAGAATTGACCAATGATATTCCAAACGTTTCTGAAGAGGCTACTAAAGACCTTGATGAAAACGGTATGATTAGAATTGGGGCAGAAGTGAAGCCTGGAGATATTCTTATCGGTAAGATTACCCCTAAAGGAGAATCTGATCCAACACCAGAAGAGAAATTATTACGTGCCATTTTTGGAGACAAAGCGGGTGACGTTAAAGATGCTTCTTTAAAAGCGTCTCCTTCTTTAAGAGGTGTTGTAATTGAAAAGAAATTGTTTTCTAGATCTGTAAAAGACAAGCGTAAGCGTTCTGAAGATAAAGATGCTATTACAAAATTAGAGTTGGAATACGAAGTGAAATTCCAACAGCTTAAGGATGTATTGGTAGAAAAACTATTCTCTCTTGTAAACGGGAAAACATCTCAAGGAGTCTTAAACGACTTAGAAGAAGAAGTATTGCCAAAAGGGAAGAAGTACAGTCTTAAAATGCTAAACTCTGTAGATGATTTCGCTCACCTTGTAGGAGGTAGCTGGACAACAGATAAAGCCACCAATGCTTCTGTAGCAGACTTATTACACAACTATAAGATTAAACTGAATGACCTTCAAGGAAACTTGAGAAGAGATAAGTTCACTATTTCTGTAGGGGATGAGTTACCTGCTGGTATCATGAAGCTTGCTAAAGTTTACGTGGCTAAGAAACGTAAATTAAAAGTAGGTGATAAGATGGCAGGACGTCACGGAAACAAAGGTATTGTTTCTAGAATTGTACGTCATGAAGACATGCCATTCTTGGAAGACGGAACACCTGTAGATATTGTATTGAACCCATTAGGGGTGCCTTCTCGTATGAATATTGGTCAGATATATGAAACTGTTTTAGGTTGGGCAGGTCTCAAGTTAGACAAGAAATATGCTACACCAATTTTTGACGGAGCCACAATTGATCAGATCAATGCTTACACAGAAGAAGCTGGAATCCCTCAATTTGGTCATACTTATTTGTATGACGGTGGTACCGGTCAGCGTTTTGATCAACCTGCTACGGTAGGGGTGATCTATATGTTGAAACTTGGACATATGGTAGACGACAAAATGCACGCACGTTCCATTGGACCTTACTCTCTTATCACGCAACAGCCATTAGGAGGTAAAGCACAATTTGGAGGGCAGCGTTTTGGAGAAATGGAAGTTTGGGCATTGGAAGCGTATGGCGCGTCTGCTACCCTTAGAGAAATTTTGACAGTTAAATCCGACGACGTAATTGGTAGGGCTAAGACCTACGAAGCTATTGTTAAAGGAGAAACTATGCCAGAACCAGGTTTACCAGAATCTTTCAACGTACTAATGCATGAACTTAAAGGTTTAGGTTTAGACATTAGATTGGAAGAGTAACAAGATTCGGTCTTGAGGATTATAGATAATATACATTTTAATTAGTAGCACCATATTGTTATGGCTAGACAAAAAGATAATAACACGGTTAAAAGGTTTAATAAAATTTCCATTGGATTGGCATCTCCAGAATCTATTCTGGGCGCCTCTAGAGGAGAAGTTTTAAAACCAGAAACAATTAACTATAGAACCCACAAACCCGAGAGAGATGGTCTTTTCTGTGAGCGAATTTTTGGCCCAGTAAAAGACTACGAGTGTGCTTGTGGTAAATACAAAAGAATCCGTTATCGCGGAATTGTTTGTGATCGTTGTGGGGTAGAAGTAACAGAAAAGAAGGTTCGTAGAGACCGCGTAGGACACATTAATTTAGTGGTTCCTGTGGCTCATATCTGGTACTTCCGTTCTTTACCTAACAAAATCGGATACCTTTTAGGCCTACCTTCTAAGAAATTAGATATGATTATTTACTACGAGCGTTACGTAGTGATTCAGCCAGGTATTGCTAAAGGGGCAGAAGGGGAAGAACTTCAAAAAATGGATTTCTTAACTGAGGAAGAATACTTGAATATTTTAGAGTCTATTCCTGTTGAGAACCAATATTTAGACGACACCGATCCCAACAAGTTTATCGCTAAGATGGGTGCAGAGTGTCTGATTGACATTCTTTCTAGAATTGATTTAGATACCCTTTCTTATGAGCTAAGACACAAAGCAAATACAGAGACCTCTAAACAACGTAAGACGGAAGCACTTAAGCGTTTGCAAGTAGTGGAGTCTTTAAGAGAGTCTCAAGAAAACAGAGAAAACAGACCTGAGTGGATGATCATGAAAGTGATCCCAGTTATTCCACCAGAGTTAAGACCATTAGTACCTTTAGATGGAGGGCGTTTTGCAACCTCTGATTTAAATGACTTATACCGTAGGGTAATTATCAGAAACAACCGTTTAAAGCGTTTGGTAGAGATTAAAGCACCTGAGGTTATCTTGAGAAACGAGAAGCGTATGCTTCAAGAATCTGTAGATTCACTGTTCGACAACACGCGTAAAGCCTCTGCTGTAAAAACAGAATCTAACAGACCGCTTAAGTCACTTTCAGATTCATTAAAAGGGAAGCAAGGTCGTTTCCGCCAGAACTTATTAGGGAAACGTGTAGATTATTCTGCCCGTTCTGTAATTGTTGTTGGACCAGAAATGAAATTGTTTGAATGTGGTCTTCCAAAAGATATGGCAGCAGAATTATACAAGCCATTCGTAATTCGCAAGCTTATTGAGCGTGGAATTGTGAAAACAGTTAAGTCTGCTAAGAAAATCATAGACAAAAAAGAACCGGTAGTTTGGGACATTTTAGAGAATGTATTAAAAGGTCATCCTGTTTTATTAAACAGGGCCCCAACCCTTCACCGTTTAGGAATCCAAGCATTCCAGCCTAAGTTAATTGAAGGAAAAGCGATTCGTTTGCACCCATTAGTGTGTACTGCATTTAATGCAGATTTTGATGGGGATCAGATGGCGGTTCACTTACCATTAGGACCTGAAGCTATTTTGGAAGCACAACTATTAATGTTGGCTTCTCACAATATATTAAACCCAGCCAATGGATCTCCAATTACAGTACCTTCTCAGGATATGGTCTTGGGTCTATATTATATGACCAAAGAGCGTGTTTCTACCAAAGAAGTACCTGTTCAAGGAGAAGGCCTTACTTTTTACTCTGCTGAAGAGGTAGTGATTGCTTTTAACGAAGGAAGGGTTGCCCTAAACGCAGGAATTAAGGTAAGAGCAAAAGACTTTAATGATGCAGGTGAATTGGTACCACAAATTATAAAAACTACTGTAGGTAGGGTTTTATTTAATATGGTAGTACCTGAAGCAGCCGGTTATGTGAACCAGGTCTTAAACAAAAAATCATTAAGAGATATTATTGGAGATATTTTAAGTGTAACATCTGTACCGGTAACGGCAGACTTCTTAGATAAGATCAAAACTATGGGGTATGAATTTGCCTTTAAAGGAGGTCTATCGTTTAGTTTAGGAGATATTATTATCCCGCCAGAAAAACACGAAATGATCGCTGAGGCCAATGGTCAAGTAGAGGGCATTATGGCCAACTACAACATGGGTCTTATCACCAATAATGAAAGATACAACCAAGTGATTGACGTTTGGACTTCTACCAACGCAATGCTTACTGAATTGGCTATGAAACGTATTAGAGAAGACCAACAAGGGTTTAACTCTGTGTATATGATGCTAGATTCTGGAGCGAGGGGTTCTAAAGAACAAATCCGTCAGTTAACAGGTATGCGAGGTCTTATGGCTAAGCCTAAGAAATCTACAGCTGGAGGTGGAGAAATTATTGAAAATCCAATTCTTTCTAACTTTAAGGAAGGTCTATCCATTCTTGAATACTTTATCTCTACCCACGGTGCTCGTAAAGGACTCGCCGATACCGCTCTTAAAACAGCCGATGCCGGTTACTTAACCAGAAGATTGGTAGACGTATCACAAGATGTGATTATCAATACAGAAGATTGTGGTACCCTTCGTGGAATAGAAGTACAGTCTTTAAAGAAAAACGAAGAAGTGGTAGAGAGTCTTGGAGAGAGAATCTTAGGACGTGTTTCTTTACACGACGTTTATAACCCACTCACTGAAGAACTATTATTGACTGCTGGTCAAGAAATTTCTGAAGCAGATGTGAAACGTATAGAAGCTTCTCCAGTGGAGAAAGTAGAAGTGCGTTCTCCATTGACATGTGAGGCAGACAAGGGTATTTGTGGTAAGTGTTACGGTAGAAATTTATCTACCAACAAAATGGTTCAACGTGGAGAAGCAGTTGGTGTAGTTGCCGCTCAATCTATTGGAGAACCAGGAACCCAGCTTACATTGAGAACGTTCCACGTTGGTGGTATTGCAGGAAACATTTCTGAGGACAACAAATTGGCTGCTAAGTTTGACGGTGTTGCTGAAATAGAAGACCTCAGAACAGTTAAAGGACAGAATGCAGAAGGTGGAGCAACAGAAATTGTTATTTCTAGAACTTCTGAAATTAAATTAACGGACGCCAAAACTGGCATTGTTTTAAGTACTAACAATATCCCTTATGGATCTATTCTTTCTGTTAAGAATGGCGCTAAGATTAAAAAAGGAGATGTTATTTGTTCTTGGGATCCATATAACGGTGTAATTGTTTCTGAATTTACAGGAAAGATATCCTACGAGAATATTGACCAAGGGGTTACTTACCAGGTGGAAATTGATGAACAAACAGGTTTCCAAGAAAAAGTAATTTCTGAGTCTAGAAACAAGAAACTCATTCCTACTTTATTGATTAAAAACAATAAAGATGAAGTGTTGCGTTCTTATAACCTTCCGGTAGGATCTCATATCATGGTAGATGATAATGAGAAGATAAGTGAAGGAAAAATTTTAGTTAAAATTCCACGTAAATCTGCCAAGGCAGGAGATATTACAGGAGGTTTACCAAGAGTTACAGAGCTTTTCGAAGCACGTAACCCTTCTAACCCAGCAGTAGTTTCTGAAATTGACGGTGTGGTTTCTTTTGGTAAGATTAAAAGAGGTAATCGTGAAATTATCATAGAATCTAAACTAGGAGAAGTTAAAAAGTATCTAGTGAAACTTTCTAACCAAATCCTTGTACAAGAAAATGATTACGTTCGTGCTGGTATGGCACTTTCAGATGGATCTATTACTCCAGAAGATATTTTGTCTATCAAAGGACCTTCTGCAGTTCAGCAATACCTAGTGAATGAAGTACAAGAAGTATACCGTTTACAAGGGGTGAAAATTAACGACAAGCACTTTGAGGTGGTAGTACGTCAGATGATGCGTAAAGTTAGGGTTCAAGATCCAGGAGACACCATATTCTTAGAAAACCAATTGATTCACAAAGATGACTTTATCAAAGAAAATGATGGAATATTCGGTAAGAAAGTCGTTGAAGAAGCTGGTGATTCTGAGCACTTAAAAGCAGGTCAGATTGTTACAGCTAGAGAGCTCAGAGATGAGAATTCTTTATTGAAACGAAATGACAAAGCATTGGTAACCGCTAGAGATGCTGTAGCAGCTACTGCTACACCAATCTTGCAAGGTATTACAAGGGCTTCTTTACAGACCAAGTCATTCATTTCAGCGGCTTCCTTCCAGGAAACTACTAAAGTGTTAAACGAAGCAGCAGTAGCTGGTAAAGTAGACGGTTTAGAAGGACTTAAAGAGAATGTAATTGTAGGACACAAAATACCAGCTGGTACTGGAATGCGCGCCTATGAGAGTGTTCTTGTTGGGTCTAAAGAAGAGTACGACGAAATTCTTGCTAGAAAAGAAGCTTTAAAATTTTAATAGGTACGCATGAGCGATAAAGAAAACCAAATTAATATAGAATTAGATGAGAAAACCGCTGAGGGTACCTACTCGAACTTGGCTGTAATTAATCATTCTGTATCTGAATTTGTAGTAGACTTTATTAGCTTAATGCCAGGAGCTCCTAAGGCTAAAGTGAAGAGTAGGGTGATACTCACCCCGCAACACGCTAAAAAATTCTTGAAAGCATTGCAAGACAATGTCACCAAGTTTGAAAGCAGTCATGGAACCATTAAAGATTATGAACAGCCGGGAATACCCATTAACTTTGGGCCTGCCGGTGAAGCTTAACATAAAAAAACCCTACTCCAATGGAGTAGGGTTTTTTATTAGTGGTTGTTTTTAGACAAACAATTATGTAGCTAAGCTTCCGCCTCAGAAGTAAACCTCAATTTAACGGAAGGGTACTTTTGCTGTGTCATTTGAAGGGAGAAGGCAGAATCTGCCAAGAAGACCAACTGACCCCTTTTGTCTTTGGCTAGGAACTTGCTCTTTATTCTGGAGAACTCTTTAAACTCTTCGTTGTTTTTATCGTCAGGAATGACCCAACAAGCTTTGTACACAGGAAAGTTCTCGTAGGAGCATTTGGCTCCGTATTCGTGCTCTAAACGGTATTGAATTACTTCATATTGAAGCGCGCCCACTGTTCCAATAATTTTTCTGCCATTGAGTTCTAAGGTAAACAATTGCGCCACACCCTCATCCATGAGCTGGTCTACTCCTTTATTGAGCTGTTTGGATTTTAGAGGATCTGCATTGTTAATATACCTGAAGTGTTCTGGAGAGAAACTCGGAATACCTTTATAATGAAGGGATTCTCCTTCAGTAAGCGTGTCACCAATTTTAAAGTTTCCAGTATCGTGAAGCCCTACAATATCTCCAGGGTAAGAGATGTCCACAATTTCTTTTTTCTCTGCAAAAAATGCATTTGGACTTGAAAATTTCATGTTTTTGTTGTTCCGAACATGCAAATAGGGTTTGTTTCTTTCAAAAGTTCCAGAAACAATTTTAATAAATGCCAGTCTATCCCTATGTTTAGGATCCATATTGGCATGAATTTTAAATACAAATCCAGTCAGGGCTTTTTCAGAGGGTTCTACGATTCTTTCTTCTGCTTTTTTAGGTCTAGGTGTGGGTGCTATGTCTATAAAACAGTCTAATAGTTCTCTAACCCCAAAATTATTTAAGGCTGAACCAAAAAATACAGGTTGTTGATCCCCTTTTAAATAAGCTTCTTTATCAAAGGGAGGGTAAACTCCCTGAACGAGTTCAAGATTTTCTCTCAAAGCTTTTGCTTGAGCGCTTCCTACTATTTTCTCTAGTTCAGGACTATTGAGATCGTTAAAAGCCAGGGTGTCTTCAATATTTTTTTTACTGTCTCCGCTAAATAAGTTAATGTTACTTTCGTAAATATTGTAAATCCCTTTAAAGTCATATCCCATACCAATAGGGAAACTCATTGGGGTGACCGTTAACCCTAGTTTTTGCTCTACTTCATCTAATAAATCAAAGGCATCTTTTCCTTCCCTATCTAATTTGTTGATAAATACCAGCATAGGAATATTTCTCATTCTACAAACAGACACTAGTTTTTCTGTTTGTTCCTCTACCCCTTTGGCCACATCAATAACCACAATAACACTGTCAACTGCAGTGAGGGTTCTAAAGGTATCTTCAGCAAAATCTTTGTGTCCAGGGGTGTCTAAAATATTAATCTTTTTATCCCTGTAAATAAAAGCCAACACAGAAGTGGCTACAGAAATTCCTCTCTGCCTTTCAATTTCCATAAAATCACTGGTAGCGCCTTTCTTGATTTTATTGTTCTTTACGGCACCCGCTTCTTGAATTGCACCCCCAAAGAGTAATAATTTCTCTGTTAGGGTAGTTTTACCTGCATCTGGATGGGAAATAATTCCAAAGGTCCTCCTCTTGCTAATCTCTTGTGCTAAACTCATGAAAAAAATTTGTACAAAAATAAGCTAAATATTAAGCTTCAATACGCAGATTTAAAAAAAATCATATCACTAATGTAATTTTGCGTTAAGGATTAATTCTGCTGTAAATTATTTATTAAATACACACTTGAACGTTTTTTTTATTCACTTAGTCGATCGATATATCTATTTAAGCGATATAAAACTATTTTGCGGTTCAAATTTTTTTTTAAATTCAATTCAAAGGCTTAAAAACTTTAGGGCTTATTATATGTGCTAGATATTTATCTATAAATCATTAAGTATGGGAGCGATAAAAAAAAGCGTATTTACTAAAGTCTGTATGATTTTACTAATTTTCACGACATTTTCTAAACTTTATGTACAGCAAGAAGCACAGTTTACCCAGTTTATTCACAACACCCAATCTTACAATCCTGCTTATGTGGGATTTAATGGTGAGAAAAGCTTAACAGCACTATATAGGGCACAATGGATTGGGGTAGAGGGGGCTCCAAAAACCCAATTGATCAATTATAGCGCTCCTTCTCGTTGGAGAGGATTGTCCATGGGTTTTGGACTTGTAAATGATAAAATTGGGCCTACTACGGAAACAGTGGTGAATTTAGATGTTTCTTACACCATTTCTTTGAATGCTTCAAGTCAAATAGCATTTGGCATTAAAGCCGGAGCACATATTTTGGACATAAATTATAATCTATTAAATCAAGATTTCAGCTTGGGGCCAGATCCAATTTTGAATAACGCTATAGACAATCGTTTTGCCCCTAATGTAGGTGCAGGTGTTTTTTATTATACGCCAAATTTTTATATTGGATTTTCTGTACCTACATTTTTGGAGACTTTGTATTTTGACCAATCCTCTTTCTTAGAAGCAAAAGATAAAATGCATTTTTATTTAAATTCAGGATTAGCTTTAGCATTATCAAATGGGCTTATTTTAAGGCCAAGTTTTCTTGTAAAAACTGTTACAGGCGCTCCACTGCAAACAGATTTATCTGCTGCAGTATTGTTAAAAGAAAGGGTGTCTTTTGGATTGTCTTACAGGCTGAAAGCAGCAGTGAGTGGTTTGGTTGGATACCAGTTTTCAGAAGAATTTTTTATAGGAATATCCTATGACCGTGCCGCTACAGATTTGGGACAGGAAATTTTTAATAGTGGTTCATTAGAGGTTGTTTTAAAGTATCAATTTAGAAAAAACGTTGCTAGGAGTAATTTTTCATTCTAAGAAAAACCCCTCTAAACTTTAAATTAAAAGTATAAAAGAATGTATTTTTATACCCATGAAAGAATTTGTTGTCCTTGTGAATGAAAATGATGAGCCTCAGGGGCTCATGGAAAAGATTGAAGCACACGAAAAAGCCCTACTTCACAGGGCGTTTTCTGTTTTTGTCAATAATGATAAAGGTGAAATCATGCTTCAGCAAAGAGCACTTTCAAAATACCATTCTCCTGGTTTATGGACCAATACTTGTTGTAGTCACCAAAGAGATGGCGAACAAAACTTAGCTGCAGGGAAAAGACGATTAATGGAAGAAATGGGCTTTGAAACGCCTTTAAAAGAGTTATTCTCCTTTGTTTATAAAGCAGACATGGGAAATGGATTAACAGAGCATGAATTTGATCATGTCATGCAAGGGAAATTTAATGAACTGCCTAATATAAATCCTGAAGAGGTTGCTTCTTGGAAATGGATGCTACCAGACGACATTAAAAAAGATATTGAAAAACAACCAGACCTATATACTCCATGGTTTAAGATAATATTTGAAAAATATTATATGTACCTTTCGTAAAAAAAATAAACTATGAGAGTTACCATTAGCAGAAAAGCACATTTTAACGCTGCACATAGGTTGCACAACGACCATTGGAGCGATGCCAAAAATACCCAGATTTTTGGTAAATGTAACAACCCTCATTACCATGGGCACAACTATGATCTGGTAGTGAGCGTAACAGGAGATATTGATCCAGATACCGGATATGTAATGGATGCAAAAATACTGAAAGACCTCATTAAATCTGAAGTTGAAGATGCTTTTGATCATAAAAATCTAAATATTGAGGTACCTGAATTTAAAGACCTTAACCCAACAGCGGAGTACATTTCAGTAGTGATTTGGAACAAGTTAAAACCGCATTTACAAAAGGGACATGATTTGTCGGTGACTTTGTATGAAACGCCTAGAAATTTTGTAACCTATAACGGCTAAAAAACAATAAAAATGCCTTTATATCCATTGAAATTTGTCCCTATTTTAAAAGAGCGTATTTGGGGTGGGAGCCAATTAAAAACCAAATTATTTAAGGAAAATGCTTCTCAAGGCATTGGAGAGAGTTGGGAGTTGTCTGCGGTAGAAGGAAGTGTCTCTTTTGTTGCCAATGGAGCCTTTAAGGGAACTTCATTAACGGAACTTATTGGCGAATTCAAGTCTCAGTTTTTAGGTAGTGAAGTTGCCCGTGATTTTGGGCTTAACTTCCCAGTATTGATAAAGTTTTTAGATGCTGCAGATGATTTGAGTATTCAGGTACATCCCAATGACCTGTTGGCTAAGAAAAGACATAATTCACTGGGTAAAAATGAAATGTGGTATGTTATGGAGGCTGAGCCTAATGCATCGTTAATTGTAGGTTTTAAGCCCGGCACCACTTCTGAAATGTATCAAAAGCACCTCAATGAAGGCACCCTAGTTACTTTAATGGAAAAGCATTTTATTTCCCCGGGCGATGCCTTTTATATTGAGACCGGTACAGTTCACGCAATAGGCGCAGGTGCTTTAATCGCAGAAATTCAACAAACATCAGATATTACATACAGGGTATATGATTTCAATAGAAAAGACGCTCAAGGGAATTATAGAGAATTACATACAGATTTGGCTTTTGATGCTATAAACTTTAGCGCACCTACACCAAAAAAGTGTGGTTACAGTACCCAAGAGAACGAGCGTAATACGCTTTTAAATACCCCTTATTTTAAAACAAAGTACTTGCCTATTAAAGGAAATTATATAGAAGAAGGCCGAACGGGAGAAAGTTTTAGTGCTTTTTTATGTGTTAATGGAAGTGGAGAAATATCCAATCCTTTTGGCTCCACTGATTTCAAGTATGGTGAAACCATATTAGTCGCTGCCAATAGTCCGTCTTTGAGTATAAATAGCCCCAAAGGTTGTGTTTTATTAGAAGTGCACTATTAGTTCTTTTCTTATCTTTAAATCATAGTGTAGATTACATCTAAAAAATGTAATTTTGTCAAAATTTAAAAAATAGCATTATGGCTAGCATAAAAGACTTAAAAAAGGATATTAACTACGTACTAGGAGATATCATTGAAGCAGTATACCTTTGGGAAGCTGCTACCAATAATTTAGATTCAAAAGAAGGATCTGCTTTAATAGATCAGGCTATTGAAGTATTTGACGGACTTATCGCCAAAGTAAACGATAAAAAAGCAGACAATCGTTCAGCGCATTTAAAAGCTGTTAAAAACGATCTTGAAACTAAAGCTACAGAATTAGTTACTGCATTAAACAAGCTATCTGCTTAGTATTATTGCTGTATACAGACAAAAAAAGGCGTCCCTTAGGTCCGCCTTTTTTTGGTAATAGTGCTTAATAATCAGTATTTACTATTGGTCAGATTTAATGTCCTTAATAAATTGTTTCAGTTCTTTTCCATATTTAGAACCAGCTACTTCAGGAGACAGTTTGTTGTAAATAGAATCTAAAAACTTCACATTAGCATTAGGCGCATCATTGAGTGTTATATAAGGTGTCACAAAGGAGTCTGAATTATTTAGCGCAAAGTTTAAGACAAATAAATACCTTCTAAGGGCATTTTTTTCAGAAGCATCTTGGAGAGAGTCTAACAATACTTGGTTGTTGGAACTGTTGGCTTGTATAGCCTTTTCCATAAATGTCATGTCTTGAATATTAAATTTTGACATCATTTCATTGTATTCAATAAATTTCTCATTGCTTTTGGTTCCTTTAATGATTGGATCCATATCAAAGGCATTCCATTTGGTATTTATTTCAATGAGACTTGGTTCTCCAAAAAATGTGATCCTATCATTAATGGTATTGTTGTCTTTTTTATTGAGGTACAGATAGAACACTTCTGGACTTTCAATTTTAGTGTCAAACTTGAAATTACCAGATCCATCAATCTCTATAGAATCAATAGTTACTAGGGTACTGTCTGGAATGTGTTGTAAATATAGGGTGCCTTTTTTTAAGCCTTTTACAGTTCCAGATACAACCATAGCGTCTAAATCGTTGGTCCTGTTATTACAACTTGTAATAAACAATGCTATTAAAGCAGGTAAAATTGAATATTTCATGGTATTTAATTAATGAGCCACAAAGATGGCTAAAGTCTTTAAATTATACGTAATATATTTACAAATTAGAGGCTATTTCCATCAAATAAGCACAAAATAGCGCTCCAGCTGTACCAACAACATAACCCCCAACAGCCAGTAAAACACCTACGGAGGTAAGTGAAGGACTGAATTCTGCTGCAACAACAGGAGCAGACGCTGCTCCACCTACATTGGCTTGGCTGCCAACTGCCAAAAAGAAGAAGGGTGCCTTTATTATTTTAGCCACCAATATCAGTAGTAATGCGTGAATACTAATCCAAATGAGCCCAATGACAATAAGTCCTGGATTGTCTAAAATCTGTGTAAGATCCATTTTCATTCCAATAGTAGCCACCAAGATATAGATGAAAACACCACCCAATTTACTGGCTCCTGCACCTTCATAATTTTTAATAGAAGTGAATGACAATGAAATTCCAATGGTAGTGGCCAACACAACCATCCAAAAGAACGAAGAACCCATGAAGGATAAGAAACTTTTTTTATCTGCTACTGCTGCAACTCCATTTGTTAAAAATTCGCTGAGGTGGTTTCCAAAAAAATGAGCTATACCCACAGCGGTAAAACTGACTGAAAGCAGCATGACATAGTCTTTGATTGTAGGAATCCTATTTACTTTTTCTTGAAAATGGGCTACTTTAATTTTTAAGGCCTCTAAGGCAGAAGTGTCTGCTTTAAGCCAACGGTCTATCTGTGCTGTTTTTCCTACTCCAAGAAGCAGAATTGCCATCCAAATATTAGCTACAACAATGTCTATCAATACCATACCGCCGTATTTTTCGGGATTGTATTGAAAAATTTCAAGCATGGCAGCTTGGTTGGCACCGCCACCTATCCAGCTTCCTGCAATGGTAGAAAGTCCCCTCCAAATAGCGTCAAAATCATTGCCGCCAACAGTTTCTGGAGAAAAAATAGCGACTATAAGTATGGCGATAGGCCCCCCTATAACAATACCAAAAGTACCTGTAAAAAACATGATTAATGCTTTAGACCCTAAACTAGCTATGGCCTTTAAATCTATACTCAATGTCATAAGCACTAAAGCTGCAGGGAGTAAATAGCGGCTAGCCATAAAATATAAATTAGACGTATTATCGGATACAATTCCTGCGCTAACCAAAAGAGAGGGTAATAAATAACACATTAGCACCCCTGGAATAAAGGTGTATATGCGTTTCCAGACAATATGACTACTATTAGAGGTGTAAAACACAAAGCCCAAACACGCTGCTAGTATTCCAAAAACAACCGTGTCATCTACAATAAAAGGAGTGCTCATAATGATATTATTTGTTAAAAAAATCTTCCAAAAAGTGGGCTACTCCGTCTTCATTAAAAGGAGCTACCACATGATCTGCTACCTCTTTTACGGCTTTTCTTGCGTTGCCCACCGCTATTCCAAGTCCAGCCTCTTGTAGCATGCTCATATCATTGTAATTGTCTCCAAATGCCATAATATGCTTTAAAGAGCTTAGCCCGTCTAATAGGCTTTTTATACCACTACACTTATCTACAGAACCAGGACTTATTTCTATCAAGGTGTCGTTAGATCTATATATTCCCAATACATTTCCAAGGGTATTTTCTAACTGTTTTATGGCTTTGTCTGCGGTTTCTTTTGTGCCCATAAGCATGAGTTTATGAGCGCCTTTTTCTGCTTTTTTCCAACGAGATATTGTGACAGTAGTAGGCTCAAAAGCTACTTTGGTTTGGGTATTAAACTCTTCTTTTGTAATACGTTCTGAAGGATTTGGAGCAAACCATTCATCATGAGAATACAAGCCAATTGCTACACCGTAATTTTCACAAATGGCCCACACTTTTTCAATGAGTTCAATGGTGATATAAGTACTGCTGATCACTTTTTGGCGGTCTAGTACAAGCGCTCCATTATAACACACTATGGGTTCATTTTCAATTCCTAGAGCCTCTTGAATATAATACATACCAGAAGGCATTCTGGCAGAGACTAAAACCATTTTTATTTGTTTGTTGTATTTTTTAAAAGTGTTACAACAATAAGGAGTTGGTCTATTTTTGAGTCCTAGTAATGTGCCGTCTAAATCAGAGCACAGCATGGTATAAGTCATATTAAATATTTAACCAATAAGTAAATTTTAGATTTAAAGACCTGAATTTAGGCGCGAAATCAGAGACAAAATAATTGTCATTATACACTATAAATAGGTCAGATAATGGCGCAAAGCGCCACTGAACGCGGCTGTTAATACCTAGATTGTCATTTCTATTGCTGTACTGAATCAGGGTAGTCCAAAAAACAGATTTATTAAAGGTTACAGCTACCCTTGGGCTTAACAGCCAGATATCTGCGTCTGAATAGGGTTTTGGCATTCTCAATTGATTGTATTCATATTGAAGTCCAACAATTACTTTGGGCTGTAGTCTCAAGTTTAAGCTGCCTTTAATAACGTTTCTGCGCCCATTATAAAATTGACCAAAACCAGGTTCAAAAGAATAAGAAAATACTTTTCTCCTGTCCGACTCATACCGCAATTCAAAAGAAGTGTAATGGTAACCAATATTACCTGGTAGGGCAACAGCACCTTCTGTATTACTGGGTTCAAAATCCTCAGTTAAATAAGTATACCTATTAAACATTCTAGCAGACCATTCACTTTGATTTTGAAATTTTGTAGTCCACATGCTAAATAAAGTAAAGTCAGTATTTTTATAATCTAAACTTGGCCTCCAAAACACAAAAGGATTAATTCTAATGCTATGACTGTTTACCTTTGTTTTTTTTGGCCAGATAACTACCTCTGCAAATGGATTTGTCATTATAATATCCTTTCTTCTTAAAAAACCAAGATCAGATTGAAACTCTTCTCCAATGTAGTTTCCACTAATTCCAAAATTAAAAAACTTAGAATTATAAAATAACTCCACACCTCTAGCGCCATTATTATCATGAACTTCAGGCTTTATAGAGTGGTGAAGATAAAATTTACCTACCCATTTATTGTCTGCACTAGCTAAGTTATAGTCAACACCAAAAACCCTGTTGTATTTTTCTTGATTGCTGATGAATTCGTATTTTTTAAATGTCTCTCTGTTAATAAAAAAAACACCAATATTAGATCTTGAAAATATTTTTTTTTGAAGAGAGAAAACGGTATTGTTATTACTAGCAATTTCATTTTCAAGATCCTCATCTGTTTGAATACTTAAAAGACCTAAGCGCCAATCTTCTGAAAGTTTTCCACTCAATCGTATTCCTCCAATGATTCTATTTTCTATGGTTTCGCCCTCTTTATTTTTAGCCAATCCTATTCTTCTAGAAAAAAAAGGATTTTCACCCCAGGAATTCCCAAAATTCCCAAATAAATCATTATTGTCTACAAAAAATTGCCTTCTTTCTGGTAAAGAAATCTCAAATCTGGTCAGATTAGTGACAACATTATCTACTTCTACATTCGAAAAATCTGGATTTAAGGTTAAGTCAAGGTTCATTCCATTACCAATAGCCAGTTTAGCATCTCCCCCCACTTTGTACTGAGATTTTGAATCGTGCACGGTATAATCTCTAGAGGTAATTCCATTTATATAAGGAATAAGCGCTAAGGGAGTTCTCGATTTGCCCAATGGTTTTTCAAATACCATTTCTTCCATAAAAGCTAAATTATAGATAAGTTGGTTTTGAGGTATATTTGAATAGGTACTTGTTTCATTCTCCTGCATATCAAACCTATAGCTGTTAAACCTCCATTTGGTTCCTCCCTCTTTAAACTTAACAGAAGTTAGTGGAATAGCCATTTCAATAGTATAATATCTATCATAAATTTTTGTTTCTCCCTGCCACTTAACATCCCATGAAGTAGAGAATCCATCTCTACTGGAACCTCCATTAGAGATCAAAGCCTCTCTCCTTACTCCAAGAGGATTTGTGCCAAAAAGGAAAGCATTGGTGCCATCATTAAAAGTATCAAAAATAAAACTGATGTTGTCATTGTTACCTGCTCTAAAGTCTCTTTGCAAGGAGGGTATAACATAATCATTTCCCTTGGAATACACCGTTACGCCCAAGTATAAGGTGGTAGAATCATAGAGCATCTTTATTTTGGTCTGCTGTTTGGCTAGAATAGAATCTGAGGGGAAATACTGTTGAAAATTACCATTTTCAGTGGCACTATCCCATACAGGCTCAGACAAATCTCCATCTATTAATATGGGTTGATCTATTAGTTTTACAAATATTTCTTTTTCTTTATTTTGTCCGAAGGCAATGGTGGTTAAGGCAAGAAATAAGAACCAAAAGGTTTTATTCATAGTAGTTAGTTTGGTGGTTTTTCAAATTTACGCTAATTAATATTTTTATTTAATTATAATTTCATATTATGTTGTAAAAAATAACTAGGGTTCTGTATTTTTACACAAAATATATTTCAATGAGATTTTTATTCATTTTTTTAATTGCAACACAATCTATTTTTGCCACCTCTGAAGATTGGGGAAAAACGGGCCACAGGACAGTTGGGGAAATAGCCACCTCTGTGCTGAGTAAAAAAGCACTTAAAAATATTGCATTAATATTAGACGGAGCCTCTTTAGCTTTAGTCTCTAATTATGGTGACGACATAAAATCAGATAAAAAGTATAGAAAATACGGTTCTTGGCATTATGTAAATTTACCTTTGGATGGTCAGTATAGCTTACAAACTGCCAATTCTCAAGGAGATATTATTCAAGGTATTCAGGTATGTGTTAATACCATAAGAGATGTGAATGCAAGTAAAGAAGAAAAAGCTTTTCACCTAAAGTTATTGGTTCATTTCATAGGAGATCTTCACCAACCCATGCATATTGGCAGAGAAGAAGACAAGGGTGGTAATGACGTAAAGCTAACTTGGTTTGGGAAAAGCACTAATTTGCACAGGGTTTGGGACAGTAATATGATTGATGACTATGGCATGAGTTACTCTGAATTAGCCAAAGAATCTCCCAGGCTGTCTAAAAGAGCGCGCAAAGAAATAATGAAGGGGACTCCTTTGGATTGGATGAAAGAAGGGCATAAGATTACCGCAACACTATATAATGACCTACCTGAAAACGGAAAATTAGGCTATGAATACGCCTATAAATATACTGGTATAATGAGATCACAACTGCAGAAGGGGGGGCTCAGATTAGCTAAAATGCTCAATGATATTTTTGGCTAATTTAGTGTAGCACCATTAGAGTTTTTTTCTCTAAAACAATAAGCCTGTAATTTGACACTTGAGGTTTAACAGAAACGTATTGAGCGATTTAATTACCTTTTAGATATTTTATTTCCAGTAATTTGGCGTTGCATTTTACATTTGAATCGGCCTACAGCACCAGACCTCAGTTTGGCATGCTTAGTGCTTCTTCCCTGCACCCTTTTGCGCCACATCCTAAAGCTGGTTGGTTTCATTTCACTGCGCATAATTTCAATGGTCTCTTGTTCTGAAATACCAAATTGAAAAGTAATGGCTTCAAAGGGAGTTCTGTCTTCCCAGGCCATTTCAATAATGCGGTCTAGTTCAATTTCTGTAAATTCTTTCTTCATAGCATGGCAAAGATAGGAAATTACAAAAGGAAAGCATAGGCCCAATACATAAGAAAAAACTGTAAAGGGAGTCTTGCGATAAGGACCCATTTTGGAACACCAGCTGCGGCTTTCTTATTGGAAAGCATGTGAAAGTGTACCAACAAAAACAACCACAACAATACTATTATACCATATAGGGCTAGGTTTCTTGTGGCTACCCAGAACAAGCCAAGCCCACAGAGCACCTCTGCTACGCCACTTAAAAACACCAATTCTTTGTGCCATGGCAGATATTGGGGCATAATTCTAAGGTATATTTTTGGCTTTATATAATGCATGATTCCTCCTAAAATATACAGGGAGGCCATAAAATAGAGTGAAAATTGTACATCCATTATCTAAAGGTATGCTAATTTGACCTGTAGCATTTAAATTTTAAATACTACTTTTGAACTTAATTACTTTTGATTTTTAATTTATTGCAATGAAAAATACAAAAATAGTATTGATTCTCTTAATGGCATCGGCCTACGGCCATGCGCAACAACAGCCTAATTTTTTGTTTTTTGAACAAAATATGGGTCTTTATAATCCTGCTGCTACAGGAACTCAAGGGAGTTTTGCAGGTATTGGTTATAGGGCTGCTTGGTCCGGAATAGAAGACGCTCCTAGGGCCACTTCATTTATTTATAATACCACAGAGAAAAACAATGCCTCATGGGGTTTTAGTTATCTTTCAGACCAAGTATATGTAGAGAATCAGGGGGTTGTTTCTATAGATTATAGTTATAAATTGCAGCTGTCAGAAAATACCAAATTGTTTTTGGGAATTAAAGCTGGAGGTTTTTTAATAATATTGATTTGAATAAATTGAATAGAATTACCCAAGAGTCTAATGAGTCTTTAGGTAATATTGACAATAATATAAATCCAGCGATTGGGGTAGGGGCTTTTATTCAGTCTAAAAAGTTTTTTGCAGGTATTTCTGTACCTAATTTCTTAAATAGCAAGCGTTTTAAAGAAAGCAATGGAATTGCTACTACCGCTACAGATAAGCCTCATTTTTATGGTACTGCGGGTCTTTCAATTCCCTTAGGAACTAATATTTTATTGAGGCCAATGATGTTGTACAGGGTAGTGAGCGACGCGCCCAACCAAATTACAGCTTTGGGGCAAATTGAATTAAAAGAGCAACTGTCCATAGGGGTAGGCGTGAGTAATAATGATTATGTTTCTGCCATGCTATTATTCAAAGGAATGCAGCGCTTGGATTTTGGTTATGGCTATGAAATGGGTCAACGCACTTCTGCTACTGCGCTAAGAGCGAATACACACGAACTTATATTAAGGTATAAATTTGGTGTTGTAGACAAGAAATAACGGGTATGTTACCCTTTAAATATAAAAAAAAGCCACCCAATTGGGTGGCTTTTTTTTATTGCTTTTAATGAATTTATTATTTGATCATCTCATAACTTCTGGAGATAAAATCACTTAGGGCAGCTCCTTTAAGTAGGCCCTTAGAGAGTTTGGCTAAATCTATTGATTGGCTTATGAGTCGCTCTTGTTTTTTCTGTGTTTTTGTTTGAAGAATTTCAGTAACCAATGGGTGGTTAATGTTTACAATTAAATTGTGCATGTCTGGCATATTGCCCATGCCAAACATTCCACCGCCACCGCCGGTTTGTTGCATTTCCTTCATTCTTCTCATGAATTCTGGCTCTGTAATGACAAATGGCGCGCTATCACTGTCCATAGCCTCTAATTGAACGGTTAAGCCTCCCTCTCCCGTAACTTTTTCAATTTTTTCTTTAAGGGTTTCTTTTTCCTCATCTGAAAGTTTAGAAATGGTGGTTTCTTCTTTCTGAATGAGTTTATCTATTGGGTCTGCGTCTACCCTTGCAAAGGAAATATTCTCTTTAGAAGTTTCTAATTTTTGCATCAGGTGAGAGACAATAGGAGAGTCTAATAGTAAGACTTCATATCCTTTTGTTTTTGCCGCTGCAATATATGCGTGCTGGGCTTCTTTATCAGATGCGTACAAAAGAATTAATTTACCATCCTTATCTGTTTGAAGGTCTTTTAAAGTCTCTTGTAATTCTTCAAAGGTAAAATACTTACCGTCTACCGTTGGATAAAGCGCAAATTTGTCTGCTTTGTCAAAGAACTTATCTTCAGAAAGCATTCCGTATTCTATAACAATTTTAATATTATTCCACTTTTCTTCAAAAGCTGCCCTGTCGTTTTTAAACAAACTACTCAGTTTGTCTCCTACTTTTTTGGTGATGTAGGTGGCAATTTTTTTAACTGCTCCGTCTGCTTGAAGATAAGACCTAGACACATTTAATGGAATATCTGGTGAGTCAATAACCCCCCTGAGCATGGTTAGGAATTCAGGTACAATACCTTCTACATTATCTGTGACAAATACTTGGTTTTGATACAGTTGAATTTTGTCCTTTTGAACATTTAAATCGTTGGTTAGTTTTGGGAAATATAAAATTCCTGTGAGGTTAAATGGATAGTCTACGTTTAAGTGAATGTGAAACAGAGGTTCTTCGAACTGCATGGGATACAATTCTCTGTAGAAGCCTTTGTAGTCTTTATCATTTAAATCTGCAGGTGCTTTGGTCCATGCTGGATTAGGATTATTAATAATATTTTGCACTTCTTGAGTAGGTGCTGGATCTTCTTCCTTAGCGCCTTCTGGTTTGGGAAGGGTTTCCGTTTTAGTTCCAAAAACTATAGGAACAGGCATGAATTTATTGTACTTGTTTAATAATCCACTGATTTTACTATCTTCTAAGAATTCCAATGAATCTTCCGCTATATGAAGGATAATTTCTGTTCCCCTATCTTTTTTGTCTGCAGCTTCCAAAGTGAAATTTGGAGACCCATCACAGGTCCAATGTGCTGCAGGTTCATCTTTAAAACTTTTGGTGATTATTTCCACAGTATGAGCGACCATGAAGGCGGAATAAAATCCTAAACCAAAATGACCTATAATTCCAGCGTCTTTTCCAGCCTCTTTATATTTATCCAGAAATTCCTCTGCTCCTGAAAAGGCTACTTGATTTATGTATTTTTCTACCTCTTCAGAAGTCATTCCAAGACCTTGGTCTGTAATGTGAATTTTTTTTCCTTCTTTATCAATTTTAATTTCAATCTGAGGATTTCCGTAGTCTACTTTAGCTTCACCTATAGCGGTAAGGTGTTTTAATTTAAGTGTAGCGTCTGTAGCATTAGAAATTAATTCTCTTAGAAAGATTTCGTGATCACTGTATAAAAACTTTTTAATCAGAGGGAAAATATTTTCCACTGATACATTAATCTTGCCTTGGGCCATAACTTATATTTTTTTAAAATTATATAAATAACTAAGCAATTAAAATACCAAGCCTTTGTTATATGACAAACTGACACAGCCACCGACACAATTACAGCCCCTTAAATGTTATGACTTTGTTAATTTTGTTTATTCATTTGCTTTAATCATTAAACAATTAGTATATTTGTATCGGAGATGGGGAATACTTTGCTATGAAAAAGAAAAGATCAATATTCGCAACTCCTTATGTTTATTTATTGGTTAGGTTTGAAACGCACTTTATTAAAAGTGCGTTTCTTATTTAAAATCGTTTTATATTTAGTTTCATTTTTTTGTAATTTCACTTAAACAAAAAATTATCAATGGCCACGAAAAAAGTATCCCCTAAAAAAGTAAGTGTTTTAGACGCAGATCAGATTATTTCTGCCTATATGGAAGATGTGTTAAATCACGAAAAAAAACCAGCAACTGTTTACGGTTTTTGTAAGGCCCATGGTTTTGAAGAAACCTCTTTTTATCAATTTTTTGGAAATATTGAAGCACTAGAAAAAGGGGTGTGGGAAGCTTTTTCCTCTCAAACCATGCGCCTACTTCAAAAGAACGAAGATTTTACCAATTCTTCTAGCAGAGAGAAAATGCTAGGATTCTTCTTCAGTTTTTTTGAATTACTTACTTTAAACAGATCTTATGTGTTGTTTACGCTTAAGTCAGACAAAAACATGCTTCATGGTTTAATGGCTTTAAAGGGCTTGCGAAATCATTTTAAATCCTTTACTAAAGACCTTATAGATCTTGATAATTCAAGTGCGCAATCAAAATTAACACAATTCCAACCAGCCATTTTTTCTGAGGCTGCCTGGGTACAACTTCTATTTACTATTAAATTTTGGATGGAGGACAGTTCTCCAGGTTTTGAAAAGACAGATATTCTGATAGAAAAGTCTATCAATACTGTTTTCGAAGTTTTTAATAATACGCCTCTTGAACAGGTATTTGACTTAGGTAAATTTTTATTTAAAGAACGCATGGCTTAGCCCAATAAATGAAAACATTAGACCATATTCCTACGGGCAAGATTGAAAGAGCCGCTACTTTAGTTAAAACGGGCATTAAGATTGGCGGTAATTACGCTAAGTACTACACCAAGAAAATGGTTTCACCTAGTTTAGACAAGGAGCAGCTAAACCAAGATAACGCAGAAGATATTTATGATGGATTAAAAGACCTTAAAGGGAGCGCGCTTAAGGTAGCTCAAATGCTAAGTATGGAAAAAAATCTACTTCCTAGGGCATTTGTAGAACAATTTTCTTTGGCGCAGTTTTCTGTGCCACCGCTTTCAGCTCCCCTAGTGAGGAAAGTATTTAAGAGGTACCAAGGCGCTTATCCAGAAGAGGTATACGATACTTTTTCCAAAGATTCTATTAATGCAGCGAGTATAGGTCAAGTACACAAAGCGACAAAAGATGGTAAAATACTCGCGGTGAAGATTCAATATCCTGGTGTTGCAGAGAGTGTGACATCTGATTTGGCACTTGTTAGGCCAGTGGCTTTGAGAATGTTCAATTTAAAAGGTCAGGATACCGACAAATATTTTAAAGAGGTAGAAGACAAACTTATCGAAGAAACCGACTATGTATTAGAGGTAATGCAAAGTCAAGAAATTTCCAAGGCTTGTAGCACTATTGCAAATATTAATTTTCCGGAATACTATCCTTCTATGTCCAACAGCAGGATTATTACTATGGATTGGATTCAAGGAGAACACTTGAGCGAATATGTGGCCAAACCCTTTTCTGAGGTCCATGGAAATTTACTTGGACAGGCTTTGTGGGACTTTTATATGTATCAGATTCACATGCTTAGAAAGGTTCACGCGGACCCTCACCCAGGAAATTTTCTCATTAGGCCCTCTGAAACTCAATTGGGGAATCCAGAATTAGTTGCCATTGATTTTGGTTGTATTAAATCCATTCCCTTAAATTTTTATGTGCCCTATTTTGAGTTGGCCAATGAAAAAAGTTTGAAAGACCCTATTTTCTTTATGGAAAAACTCAAAGCGTTGGAAATTATTACGCCATCTGATTCAAAGGAGGAAGTGGCATACTTTAAAGCACTTTTCCATGAAATGCTCAGTTTGTTTACAGCACCCTTTCACAAGGAGGTATTTGATTTTGGAGACCCTGTTTTTTGGGGTAATATTGCCTCATTGAGTGAACGTTACGCAAACGATCCAACCATTCGTAAAATGAATGGAAACAGGGGGTCTAAACATTTTTTATATATAAATAGAACCTTCTTTGGCTTGTTTAATTTATTGTTTGATCTAAAAGCTAAAGTATCTGTAAACAGCTATAAAGACTTGTCCTTAGCATAAAAGAATTCTTTATATATTGCAGTCTCAAGAAACAATTTAAGATGACATACCATTCAAAAATTATTGGTTTAGGCCATTATGTACCCGAAAATATTGTGACAAACGATGATTTGTCTAAGCACATTGACACCAATGACGCTTGGATTAAAGAACGTACGGGAATTGAAGAGAGAAGGCACGTAGTAAAAGGCTCAGGAGAGACCACCACTACTATGGGTGTAAAGGCCGCTAAGGTAGCTATAGAAAGGGCTGGTATAGACAAACAAGAAATAGATTTTATTGTTTTTGCCACACTAAGTCCAGATTATTATTTTCCAGGCCCTGGTGTACTAGTTCAAAGAGATTTGGGTATAGATACAGTGGGTGCTTTGGATGTGAGAAACCAATGCTCTGGATTTGTATATGCGTTATCTGTAGCAGACCAATATGTGAAGTCCGGGATGTATAAAAATGTACTTGTTATTGGTTCAGAATTGCAGTCACATGGAATGGATATGACCACAAGAGGGAGGAATATATCTGTTATTTTTGGCGATGGAGCTGGAGCGGCTATAGTATCCAGAGAAGAAGATTTAACCAAAGGTATTTTGTCTACACACTTGCATTCTGAGGGAGAACATGCAGAGGCACTTTCATTATTAGCCCCAGGAATGGGTAGTAGGTGGGTGACAGATATCTTAGAGGATAATGATCCAGAAGACTTGTCTTATTACCCCTACATGGATGGCCAGTTTGTGTTTAAAAATGCTGTAGTGCGTTTTTCAGAAGTGATTAATGAAGGTCTCAAGGCAAATAACTTGACCAAAGAAGCTATTTCACTCTTGGTGCCCCACCAAGCAAACCTTAGAATTGCGCAATTTATTCAAAAGAAATTCGGCTTGTCTGATGATCAGGTGTTTAACAATATAATGAAATACGGAAATACAACTGCTGCATCTATTCCTATAGCGCTTACAGAAGCTTGGGAGCAAGGAAAGGTCAAAGAAGGAGATCTAGTAGTATTGGCTGCATTCGGTAGTGGATTTACCTGGGGCTCTGCGATTATTCGCTGGTAGCAGATGCACTTCTCAATTAAAACTATTATAGGTGCAATTTTTCTATAAAATAAGGGGCTAAGGCCTCTATTTTTTGCTATTTTTTGCGGATGAGGTACAATCCTAAAAAGGTGAGAAGCCCATTTAAAGGCAATAGTTCATACCCAATAATGTATCCATTTAACCAGGCAGCAGGTAGGTTGGCTATGACAATTATAAAAGACAGTACCACCAGAGCTACCACCCATACATATTGGTCTTTAATCTGATGTTTGGTTAATACACCAAAGGCAAATAATCCTAATAATGGGCCATAAGTATAGGTGGCTACCGTGAGGAGTCCATCTATAATATTTTTATCCAACACGTATTTGAAACTTATGATTACTAAGACCAATAGCGCACTCATGCCTATATGTACTTTTTTTCTGGTGCTTTTTTGGGTGTTTGGCGCTTGCTTTTCAATACCCAAGAAGTCAATACAAAAAGAAGTGGTTAAAGAAGTTAAAGCAGAATCTGCACTGCTATAAGCTGCAGCAATGAGCCCTAGCATGAAAGTAATTCCCACCCAAATAGGTAGCCCACTGTTGAGGGCTATCTCTGGAAATAAAAGGTCTGTTTTTGGGCTACCGTCTAACAGTGGCATAGCTATATTAAAACGCTCTGCATAAATAAATAGCAAGGCCCCCAGAAGTAAGAAAATTAAATTTACGACCACGAGAACTAGGCTAAAGCTAATCATGTTTTTTTGCGCAGCGCCTATGTCTTTACAGCTCAAGTTTTTTTGCATCATATCTTGGTCTAGGCCTGTCATACAAACGGCAATAAATAGCCCGCCAAAAAAGGATTTTACAAGGTGATTTTTTTCATACAAAGTATCTGTTACCCAAAGCTCACTCAATGGAACTAAAGCTTCACTTGAGAGAAATTCTCCCATAGTCCAACCTAGTTTCTGATTGATAAAATAGATAGAAAATCCTACTGCCAATAGCATAAATAAGGTTTGTAGTGTGTCTGTCCATACGATTGTCTTAATACCTCCTCTAAAAGTATAGGCCCATATTAATAGTATGGATAGTATGACGGTAGTTTCAAAAGGAACTCCCCAACTGTCAAAAACAAATTGCTGTAAAACAATGGCTACTAAGAATAGTCTGAATGAGGCCCCAAGGACCCTAGAGATAAAAAAGAAGAATGCGCCTGTTTTATAACTGACAACCCCAAATCGGGTATTTAAGTATTCGTAGATAGAGGTGAGATTAGCCCTGTAATAAATGGGCATTAATACAAATGCAATAATGAAATAACCCACCAGGTAACCAAAGACCACTTGCATATAGCTAAATCCTGTACTGGCAACCCAACCAGGAACTGAAATAAATGTCACTCCAGATAAAGAAGCACCTATCATACCAAAGGCAACTACATACCAAGGAGACTTTCCTCCAGCTTTAAAAAAATCATCATTGGAGTCATTTTTTGAGGTAGCAAAGGATATGCCCATCAAAATTAGGAAGTAAACACTGATCAGAACAACTATAGCAATTGGGCTCATTTGGATTGATTTTGCAGCCACAATATACACCAGTTTCTTTTAAATAGATAATGGCTTTTCATTGTAGGAAATTGTATTGGTGTAGAAAGTTAAAATTGCCGTGTTGGTGTGTGTTAAAAATTGTATTTTTATACCCATGGAATTTTCTTCAAAATTATTGGAAAATGCAGTAAATGAGATGTCTCAATTACCGGGTATTGGTAAGAGAACAGCGCTGCGTTTGGTATTGCATTTGCTCAGACAGGAAGCTTCGCAAACCACTGATTTAGCAGCTGCTTTAGTCCATTTGAAAACAGAGATTAAATACTGTTCTAATTGCTTTGGTATATCTGACACCAACCAATGTCATATTTGTGCCAATAGCAAAAGGGATCAGAGTTTGCTTTGTGTGGTAGAAGATATTAGAGATATAATGGCTATTGAAAACACCTCCCAATACAATGGTTTGTATTTTGTTCTAGGAGGTAAAATTTCACCTATGGAAGGTATTGGTCCTGGAGATTTAAACATTGCACCATTGGTGGAGAAGTTAAGAATGGGGACGGTCAAAGAAGTTATTTTTGCCATGAGCGCCTCTATGGAAGGAGATACGACCAACTTTTACATTTTTAAGCAAATTGAAGGTTTGGACATTAAGACATCGACCATAGCTCGAGGAATATCTGTAGGAGACGAATTGGAATATGCAGATGAGGTCACCCTTGGGAGGAGCATACTTCAGCGGATTCCATTTGAAAACGCATTAAAAGCATAGTAAATTAAGGTAAAGTCAGTAATGAAGACTTTTTTATGGTATTTTTGCAAAAAAACAAACAAATAAAGCACTATAATTATACATATGGCAAGATTTGAATTAAAACTGCCTCAGATGGGGGAAAGTGTTGCAGAAGCAACTCTGACTGCTTGGTTGAAAGATGTTGGTGATACAATTGAACAGGAAGAAGGGGTCCTGGAGATCGCTACTGATAAGGTAGATACAGAGGTTCCCAGTGAGGTTTCTGGAATACTTGTAGAAAAACTTTTTGAGGTAGACCAGGTGGTGCAAGTTGGTGCGGTGATTGCGGTTATAGAAACACAAGGCGAGTTGCCTGCATCGGCCAAAGGCCAAGAAGCTATTGTAGCAGAAAATCTTGACCTTAGTGATTTAGACCACTCTGGAGAAAACACAGAAACATTTGACGCTAAAATTACAGCAGAGGTACCTTACGTCCCAACAGCCTCTGAAGTGGTTACTCACGCTTCTAATGACAAGCGTTTTTATTCGCCCTTGGTTAAGAATATAGCCAAGCAAGAGGGATTGTCTCTTTTGGATTTGGCTCAAATCACGGGTTCTGGAAGTGAAGGTAGGGTGACTAAAAATGATATTTTATTGTTTGTAGCGTCACGAAAAACAACTACCACTGAAGCGGCTTCAAAAACAGTTTCTTTTGAACCATCAGCAGTTCATGCCAAAGTGTCTATTCCGTCTGGTGTGGATCATGCAGCCTCTGAAGTATTGGAAATGAGTAGGATGGGTAAACTCATCGCGCAGCATATGTTAGCTAGTGTTCAGACCTCTGCCCATGTGCAAAGTTTTATAGAGGTAGATGTAACTAAAATTGTGGCCTGGAGAAATAAAGTGAAGGATTTATTCGCCCAAAGAGAAGGAGAGAAATTTACATTCACCCCTATTTTTATGGAGGCCGTTGCAGTGGCTTTAAAAAAGCATCCAATGATGAATATTTCCTTAGAGGGAGACCAAATTATAAAGCATAAAAATATACATATAGGCATGGCTGCTGCCCTTCCAGACGGGAACCTGATTGTTCCTGTGATTAAACATGCAGACCAACTGAATATGACTGGAATGGCTAGGGTAGTGAATGACTTAGCGGCTAGAGCAAGAGACAATAAATTAAAGCCAGATGAAATTAAAGGAGGAACCTATACGGTCACTAATGTAGGATCCTTTGGCAGTGTATTTGGCACCCCAATCATCAACCAACCTCAAGTAGGTATTCTCGCTTTAGGTGCCATTAGAAAAGTGCCTGCTGTGATAGAAACTGCTGAGGGAGATTTTATTGGAATTCGCTCTAAAATGTTCTTGTCCCATTCCTATGACCATCGCGTGGTGAATGGAGCGCTAGGCGGAATGTTTATTAAAACAATCGCAGACTACCTAGAATCTTGGGATCCTAAAAGACCGGTATAATGAAAACGTTACTGACGCTTATATTTTTGTTTTTATCCCTGGGTTTAGTGGTGGCTCAAACTGCGGTTCAAAGCACTTCATTTGAAAAAAAGACTTTTCAGATGGGCACAGATCAAATGCCTTACGCCATATTGTTGCCGGATGATTATGACGCTTCTAAGTCCTATCCATTATTGCTTTTTCTGCATGGTGCTGGGGAAAGGGGTGCAGACAATGAAAGTCAATTAACCCACGGGGCATATCTTTTTACGACTAAGGCCTTTAGGAAAAAATTTCCAGCCATTGTACTTATGCCACAATGTGCAGTGGATGATTATTGGAGCAATGTAAAAAAAGAAGTGCCCCAAGGTGGTATGCCAAATTTTAGTTTTTATAAAAAAGGGGCTCCTACAAAAGCCATGATTTTATTGGAAGGCCTACTAGATGAGGTGATTCAAAATTATTCTTTAGACAAAAACCGCCTGTATGTAGGAGGTCTTTCTATGGGAGGCATGGGAACCTTTGAATTGATCAAACGCAATCCTAGACTGTTTGCAGCAGCATTTCCTATCTGCGGAGGTGCCGCACCCAAAACCCTTAGAAAATACAAAAGACCGTCTTGGTGGGTGTTCCATGGCAATGCAGATCCTGTAGTTCCCGCAAGCTTTTCTACACAAATGGTGAAGAAATTTAAAAAGCGTGGCTTTGATGTGCGTTATACCCTTTATGAAGGGGTTGGCCACAACAGTTGGGACTTGGCGTTTAAAGAACCTGGATTATTTCCATGGTTGTTTTCAAATACCAAATAAAGCACTCAAGAGGGTTAGGAGGTAGGGGGTGTATATCTTATCTTTGATTATGGAAAAGACACAACTTAAACTACATAGACCCATTTGTTTTTTTGATCTTGAAACTACAGGAATAAACGTAGCCAAGGATAGGATTGTAGAAATTGCCGTGCTTAAAGTATTTCCCAATGGAAATAAAGAGAGTAAAACTTGGTTGGTCAATCCTGAAATGCCTATTCCTAAGGAAGTCATTGCGGTACATGGTATTACAGATGAAAAAGTAGCGAATGAACCCAATTTTAAGACCCTTGCGCCTCAGGTATATACACTTATTAAAGATGCTGACTTAGGGGGCTTTAATTCCGATAGGTTCGACATCCCTTTGCTGGCAGAGGAGATGCTGAGGGCAGGAATAGATTTTGATATGAAGAATAAGGTTTCTGTAGATGTACAAACCATTTTTCATAAGATGGAGAAAAGAACATTAGGAGCTGCCTATCAGTTTTATTGCCAAAAAGAATTAGAGAACGCACACGCTGCTGCTGCAGATACATTGGCTACCTATGAGGTGTTGTTGGCGCAATTAGATCGCTATGATTCCTTGGAGAATGAAGTGAAATGGCTTTCTGAATTTTCTAGTAGAAAGAAATCTTTGGATTTTGCAGGCTTTATTATAGAAGATAAAAATGGTGAAGCCATATTTTCCTTTGGAAAGCACAAGTATAAAAAAGTGACAAAAGTCTTAGAAGATGAACCTGGTTATTACAGTTGGATCATGCAGGCAGATTTTCCATTATACACTAAAAAAGTGCTTACCCAGATTAGGCTTTCTGGTTTAAACAATGCTATATAAATAACATCAGATGAAAATAATATGTATTGGTCGCAATTATCAAGACCATATTTCTGAACTTTCCAACCAAAGGCCTACAGCGCCAGTGGTCTTTATTAAACCCGATTCTGCGGTATTGCCTAAAGAACAGGATTTTTATATACCAGATTTTTCTTCAGACATTCATTATGAGGTAGAAGTTTTGGTGAAAATTAAGAAGGTAGGAAAACACATTAGCCCAGAATTTGCACATTTGTATTTCGATGAGGTAGGTCTTGGTATTGATTTTACAGCCAGGGACCTACAAGAGGAGCTCAAATCTAAAGGCTTACCTTGGGAGAAGTGTAAGGGCTTTGACGGATCTGCTGTGATTGGAGAGTGGGTGCCTGCCAAAGCGCTTCCTGCGTTAAACAGTCTTGCTTTTTCACTACAACAAAATGGGAAAACGGTGCAACAGAGCAATACAAGAGAAATGTTGTGGTCTATTGAGGAGCTGTTGTCTTATGTCTCTACTTTTTTCACCCTAAAAAAGGGCGATATTATATTTACAGGTACCCCAGCAGGGGTTGGACCTATTTCAAAAGGAGACAGTTTAGAAGGTTTTTTAGAAGGGCAATCTATGTTTAAAATTGGCGTTAAGTAATCACGAACAATTCAAGAAGAGATATGAAGTATGACTTAGCTAGATTAGAGGCTGTGGCAGAAGGGGATAAGGACTTCATAGTGAAAGTGTTGAAGGTTTTTATTGTAGAGGTTAGTACAGATATTCAGAAAATGCAAGATGCTTTTAAAGCAGATGAAATGTTAGAAATATCAAAATTGGCCCATAAAATAAAGCCAAATCTAATTTTGCTTGGCTTGGATCAGGCAACGTCGCTATGTATTCGCATTGAAAAGAATAGATTGACGCCAATGCCTGTGGCTACTTTAATTAAACAGTTAAACGACCTTCAGGCTTCAGTGGCTGAAGTAGTGGAAGTATTAAAAAGTGATTTTTCCTTAGTATGAATGCAAAAATAATTACCATTGGAGATGAAATTCTCATTGGTCAAATTGTAGACACCAACGCCACCTATATGGCGCAAGAGCTCAATAAAATAGGGGTTAGTGTAGTAGAAATGCTCAGTATTCAAGACCAGGCAGCGGCTATTTTAACTGCTTTAGAAGGCGCACAAAATAAGGTAGATTTGGTCCTTATTACAGGTGGACTAGGCCCCACAAAAGACGACATCACTAAGGCAACAATGTGCACTTATTTTGAAGATCACTTGGAAGAAAACCCTGTTGTACTGGCACATATTAAGATGCTTTTTGAAAAGTATATTTCTACCAAAATGAATGATAGTAATCTCACCCAGGCTTTGCTTCCGTCTAAAGCCATTCCTTTAAAAAACAATTATGGTACTGCGCCAGGAATGTGGGTGCAAAAAGGACAGACTGTTTTTGTTTTTATGCCAGGTGTCCCATTTGAGATGAAAGCCATCCTGTCTGAATCGGTTCTTCCAAAAATAGTTTCCGACTTCAAAAGGCCCCATATTATTCACAAGACCATTCAAACTTATGGTGTTGGGGAGTCTGCTATAGCAGAAGATATCTCTGTATGGGCAGACGCCCTTCCACCTCATATTAAGTTGGCTTATTTGCCAAGCTTGGGAAAGGTGCGCTTGAGGTTGTCGGCCGTAGGCTCAGATAAAGAAATTTTAGAGAAAGAAGTAAACGACCAGGTCCAGTTGCTCATGCCCTTGTTGGGAGAAATTGTCTACGGTATAGAGTCTGAAGATATTTTAGAAGTGATTGTGGCTAAGTTGCTCACCCAAAAAAAGAGAACGCTTTCGGTAGCAGAAAGTTGTACTGGAGGAAAATTAGCGGCTGCTTTTACGGCTATTCCTGGAGCGTCTGCATATTTTAAAGGGGGCATAGTTGCTTATGAAACAGCACAAAAATCTAATCTCTTAGGCGTAAGTAAATCGCTCATTGAGCAGCATTCTGTGGTGAGTAAGGAGGTGGCTTCTGCCATGGCTTTAGGTGTTCAAAAACTAATGGGTTCTGATTTTGCCATAGCCACTACTGGGAACGCAGGACCTACCAAAGGAGATTCAGAGGCCCCTTTGGGAACAGTTTGCATAGCCATTGCCCATCCTAAAGGCGTATATTCAGAAATTTTCTCTATGGGCAACCACCGGGAACGCATTGTGCAGAAGACTGTTAACAAGGCTTTAGCGCTTTTACAAAAAGAAATTATAAAATTCTAAAAAAGTTTTTTGTAAGAGAGATAAAAAAGATATAAATTTGCATCCTGTTTAAAATAACTCATAAAGAAGCGAAATGTCTAAAGTTTGTGAAA
>Ga0102870_1000059_pt1 | contig 40592 bp, 31 predicted proteins | sample Colrivmet1546B02_FD_78442 | JGI IMG/M metagenome (GOLD analysis project Ga0102870, IMG submission 78442) | Estuarine microbial communities from the Columbia River estuary - metaG 1546B-02 | ecosystem: Environmental > Aquatic > Marine > Intertidal zone > Estuary | place: USA: Columbia River...
CGGCGGGAAAGCAATGGTTTAAAGGGGTGTTAGGCAGTTGGGCGGGTCGGCCGTTTGAAACATGTGTGGATGTGTTGATGCGCAAGGATTATTATGGAGAAAGACTCACGCAACTGTTGCGTTTTGAGGATAGGAATGGAATGGCAGCGGGGATTGAGTCGAGGAATCCATTTGCCGATGACTATCGAATGGCGGATGCTTGGTTGAATGCTTGGGGCGATGATACTTGGAGATTGGAGGGTTCGCTAACATCGAAATTGGTGGATGGTTTTTCCAAGGGATATTTGCGCAAGGCGATGGATGTTGGATTGGTTCCGAAAAAGGTTTTATGGCGGGTTGATAAAAAAGGGTTCTCGGTGCCAAAGAATGAGATGACATTGCAGGGGCTTAAAGACTGGGAAGTGTGGGTAATAAGTTCGAAATTGGATGAATTGGTGTCGCGCGCTCGGCGACAAAATGCGCTGGATCACGTTTTGGAAAATTGGGGAATAAATGTATTGGGGAAGGGGTCAAAACCGCTGGTTTTCGGTGGTGGTGATGTGAAATTGTTGGATGAGTTATTTCGATGGGCGGCAATGGGATGTTTTTTGGAAACTTTTCCCTGTAAAATAGAAGGAGGCGGTGATGGGTGACCAGGATATAAATATCGGACGAAATGCTCTCGGGAAAATAGACCCAGCGAATAAGAAGTCTGTTTTTAGCGATGGCGGTCCGATGCGGACATTTGGCTGGCAGCTCATTAAAGCGGTCATTGCGGCGTTGGTGGTTGTGATTTATTCACGAGGCATGGGCGCTTACGGTAGGGGTGCATTGTCGGTTTTATTGCTGTATTTACAACTGACATTAATGGTGAGCGAGGTGGTGGCTGGTGGGGCATTGGCGAATTTGCTCACGAAGTACTCGGTACGACGCATATTGCCAACGGCGTGGGTGTTTTTATTATTGGTTCTTTGTATCGCGTATTTGATTGGTTGGTTGGTTTGGGTTATTCCGAATGCGGGTACATATCCTATCTGTTTGGATCATCCCAAAGTGATTATACTCAATTTGCTCTTTTTTCAGGGATTGTTTCTAGGCGGATTGAATATTCAGTACAATCTTTATCAGGCCCAGGGATGGGTGAATCAACGCAATCGCTTGCAGGTTTCAATGGAAGTTCTGAAGTTGCTGGGACTCTTATTGTGCTTTGAGGCGATGTACGGTTTCATAATCCCGAAAAATGCGGCCATAGAACTCAGTGTAAGTATGCACATAGCCGAGCGTTTGATGGATGGACAAACCTTGCACTATCTCCATGGGTTTAATGAAATGGCCATTCTGTGGATTCTTGTTTACGCATCCGGCTTGGTTTGGGTGTATTCTTTGTGGCAGTCTCGGTCGTTGTTTAAAGGAGGGTCGATATTTAAAAGCGGGGCAATGCAATCCATTGATTCAAGTCCACAAGAAATGGGTCAATCCCATCCCGGATCAAATAATGGGTCGTTTTGGAGTTCCATAAAGCCACCCAAAGAAATGTTCAACAGTGGATTCTTGTCGCAGTTCGGACATATTTTACTATTTCTATTGTATCGATTGCCACTTTGGTGGATGGCCGCGCAATTTGGAAATTCAGAGGCGGGTATTCTGGCGAATGCGCTTTTGATTGCCGATACCATCTGGATTTTTGGCAATTCTTACGGTACGATTCTACATTCTAGGATGTTGGTTTCCTCGGGATCATTCTCGGGGGATCGAAATAATGGCGATGTGTCAGCACCTGCATCGCAGCAGAGAAAATTCCACAAGCTGCTTTCGAGATATGTCGTGATTTCCGCAACGGGAACCCTGCTCGCCGTCCTAACTGCGATGTTAGTGCCAAATGCGCTCTATATTTTCGTTTTCGGGGAGACATTTTCGGGGCTTAAAGAAACCTTGTTTATGATATCGCCCGCCGTGATCTTATTAGGGATATCGGCGCCGATCGGACATTATTTGCATGCACAAAATCGTTTCAAGGGGTTGATTGTGAGTTATGGTTCTGCTGTTGTTGTCCTGGTGGTTTTATGGTTCGGGGTGGATTGGTTTACATGGCAAACTATAAATGGAATCAACCGGTTTGAAATGCCCAAGGCAGTTCAGGACACTGGCATACTTTCACCGGGTCTCTTTTTGAGAATGGTTTCCTTTGTCGGTAAATTCATGGCGGTCAATTTGGCCTTTTTGGTCCTTCTGTTTTTGAATTATCGACAGGTTAAGCACATTTTGAGATTTAGGGCTAATGTGTTTATATTGTTGAGGTTCGTGCGGAGATATTTCGACAAATAATAGGCACTTCTTGTATAGTATTTAACACAATCGAGATATGTGTTGAACAACCTCTAAAGATTACACTTATTTTTGCCCCACTTAACTTAAGAAAGTACATATATGTCAACCCCTAACAATGGTGGAACTCCAAGATACAATCCACTCGAGAGCATGCAGAGACGCTTCGATGAAGCCAAAGAGAAATTAGGATTGGATGATCAATTTGCGAATGTCTTGCGCGTCCCCGATAAGGTGGTTGCGGCCAATATTCCAGTAACGATGGATGACGGTACAATTCGCGTTTTTGAAGCTTATCGCGTAGTTCACAGTGTACATTTGGGTCCTTCTAAAGGTGGAATCCGCTACAGTATGGATGTTCACTTGGACGAGGTTAAGGCCTTGGCGGCTTGGATGACGTGGAAGTGTGCGGTGGTTAATGTTCCATACGGAGGAGCGAAAGGGGGTATCAAGTGTGATCCTCGCAGCATGAGTAAGGGAGAATTGGAGCGTTTAACGCGTGGATATACATTGGCAATGCGCAATGTATTTGGTCCAGATAAGGATATTCCAGCGCCTGACATGGGTACTAGTGCCCAAGAAATGGCTTGGATCGTAGATGAATTTAGCAAAATTACTGGCCACACTTCTTATGCCGTAGTTACGGGAAAGCCTTTGGTTTTGGGTGGTAGCTTAGGTCGCGTAGAAGCAACAGGTAGAGGCGTAATGGTAAGTACCCGCAGTGCGATGGCCAAATTGGGATTGAATCCAACCAGTACCACTTGCGTTGTGCAGGGTTTTGGTAACGTGGGAAGTATCTCAGCCAAGTTGATCGCCCAGTTGGGTGTGAAAATCGTTGCGATTTCTGATGTTTCCGGTGGTTATTACAACCCGGAAGGAATTGATGTCGCCGAAGCCATTGCTTATGTTGCCAATAGCGCATCGCGCAGTTTGGAGGGTTATAAAGGCGGAAGTCAGGTAACCAACGGTGAATTGTTGGAATTGCCATGCGATATTTTGGTTCCTGCCGCAATGGAGGATCAAATCACACCAGAAAATGCAGGTCGTATCAAAGCGAAAATGATCGTAGAAGGGGCAAACGGACCGACAACTGCGGAGGCGGATTCGATTTTGGACGATAAAGGGATTTTGGTAGTTCCAGATATTTTGGCCAATGCAGGCGGAGTGACTGTGTCGTACTTTGAGTGGGTACAGAATCGTTTGGGATACTATTGGACAGAAGAGCGTGTGAACCGTCGTGCCGATCGTGCGATGAAGCAAGCGTTTGACAATGTTTATGCAACGGCCGAGAAGTATAATGTAAACATGCGTATTGCTGCTTACATCGTTGCTTTGGATAAAGTTGCGAGTACGTTAAAGTTGAGGGGCTCTTTCTGAAATGAGATTACACAGAGAAGGATTTACTATCATTTTTGTCACCACGTTGGTGCTGGCGTTGCTCAATTATGGCATGCAAGCATGGCTAGGAGAGGGTTTAGTTTCTCAGATTTTCTTGGGGATCAGCCTGTTCTTTTTCATCATGGTGGTGCAATTTTTTCGCAATCCATCAAGGACAACTCCTGAAGGCGAAGGTTTGATTATTGCCCCTGCCGATGGCAAAGTGGTTGTGATTGAAGAGGTTGAAGAACCCGAATATTTCAAGGACAAGCGCAAGCAAATCAGCATTTTTATGTCGCCAGTGAACGTGCACGTAAACCGGGCTCCCGTTTCGGGCAAGGTGCTTTATTACAAGTATTTCAAAGGGAAGTATTTGGTGGCATGGCATCCCAAGAGCAGCACGGAAAACGAGCGTACCACGGTTGTGATGGAAGAGGGCGGGAAGCAAATTTTGTTCAGACAGATTGCGGGTGCGTTGGCAAGACGGATCGTTTGTTATGCCAAGCCTGGGATGGAAATCGCAAGGGGTGGTGAATACGGGTTTATCAAATTTGGAAGTCGAATCGATATTTATTTGCCCTTAGATGCTGAGGTTGTGGTTCAATTAGAGCAGAAAACAGTTGGCGGAGAGACGGTGATTGCGAAGTGGTAAAATGTGAAGATTGCGTTGTATATTTGTTTAAATAACAAAAAAGATATGAAAAAATTACTCGTTTTAGGATTGTTTGTTGCGGGATTCGCGATGACGTCTATGGCTCAGAATGTAGCCCAGCCAGTAGAAAATACCCCTGCTGTTGAGGTTGCTAAAGTTGCTCCAGCTGCCGATGCAGTTGCCCCAGTAAAAGCTTGTTGCAAGAAAGAAGGTTCTGCCGGTTGTAGCAAAGCAGGCGCTGCCAACGGTGAGGTTAAAGCATGTTGCAAGAAAGAAGGTGCTGCGGTAGGTGCTGCAGCTGCTCCAAAAGCAGGTTGCAATGGCGCTGCAGGTGCTGAACACAAATGTGGTGGTCACGAAGGTGCTGCAGTAGGTGCTGCGGGTGCTCAAGCGGTTCCAGCAACAGAAAAGAAGCAATGTGGTTCTGAATGTCAGAAGCCTTGTTGCAAGAAGGGTAACTAAGAATCGAATTACGCGGGGGTTAGTTCTCCCGATGAATTTGAGATTACCCAACAGCATAAATTTTATAGATCATAAAAAAGGGCGCCGCAGGCGCCCTTTTTTATGAAATCACATCGAAACCTTGTGCGATTCAGTTTATATGTGAAATCTGTGTTGTTCCTTTGTAGCACGGATGGATAAAGGATTTAGACGGATTGTTTTTATGCTCATGGGATTAACCGCCATTACGGTGATTTCTGTCGGCGTTTATCTGTGGTACAATTTCAACACCCGCAGTAATTTGGTGTTGGTTATCCCCGCATCGTCTAAATGGTTTTTGCATGTGCAAACCAAAAAGCTTCGCAGTGATTTTGCTGCTTCAACTACGCCACCTAAGAGCGTTGATTCCTTAAAGAACACTATTGCGTCACTTTCTGTTTTTAAGGGGGTAAAAGACGCCTCTGAGCCTGGAATTGGTCTATACTCCGATGTCGTTGCCTTTGAAGTGGATGGTGGAAGATTTTTATGCCTCGCTCTGACCTCGGAAGAAAAGTTTAAGGCGTTTGTGGCGCGGTTACAAAAACAGCAGAAACTGCATAAAACGATTCAAAAGCCCAGATATGCCTACGCGAAATTCGCGACAAAAAATGCGTATTTGGTTTATCAATATAAGGTGTGTATGGTTTTCGTGCCAAACGATTCCATGGAGAATGCAGCTTTAAATGAGAAGATTCTGGATATCGTTTTTCCTGAAAAGACGCATACGATGATGCAAAATCCCACGGTTCAAGCCCTTTATGAGGACGAGCCGGAGTTGGTGTTTTATTCTTCAAACAAGTCATATGGATTGTCGCAGGCCATTGATTTCCCTGTGGTTTCCGATAGCAAGGCGCCTTTTGCCAATCCGGTGAAATTTATTTATCCCACGCTAAAGTCGGACGGGGCCACCAAGCCATCGCCATTGATGTTGGCGGCCAAAGCGAAATTGCCATTTAACATAGATGCGTGCATCAATCCAAAAAACGAACTAGACGCGCATACCGCTCTAGACCTGGCCTTACGCATTTTTAATCAATCCATTCACCAAATTTCTCAATGAAAATACAAGATTTACTAAAGGAACGAATTCTTATCATCGATGGGGCTATGGGCACCATGATTCAGAAGCATAAGCTATTGGAAGAGGATTATAGAGGGACAAGATTTGCCAATTTTGCGCATCCCTTGCAGGGAAATAACGATTTATTGGTACTCACGCAACCACAAATAATTTCCGATATTCACAAGGAATTCTTGTCGGCCGGAGCCGATATTTTAGAGACCAATACGTTCAATGCCAATTCGATTTCTATGCTTGATTACCACATGGTGGATCTGGTCAAGGAACTCAACACGGCAGCGGTGAAATTGGCTTTGGATGCGGCAGCAGAATACACAGCGATGAACCCAGATAAGCCTCGCTTTGTGGCCGGAGCTATCGGACCAACCAACAAAACGGCTAGCCTATCTCCGGATGTCAATAACCCTGGTTATCGTGCGGTTTCCTTTGATGATTTAGTGGCCTGTTACACCGAGCAAGTCAATGCGTTGATTGATGCTGGCGTCCATTTGTTGTTGGTGGAAACGGTGTTTGATACCTTGAATTGTAAGGCGGCTTTGTTTGCTATCAATACGGTGAAAGAAGAGCGCGGCTTGGATATTCCAGTGATGGTGAGCGGTACGATTACCGATAATTCCGGACGTACGCTTAGCGGTCAAACGGCTGAAGCATTCTGGGTGTCGATTTCTCACGGCAATTTGATGAGCGTAGGTTTGAATTGTGCTTTGGGAGCGCCGCAGATGCGTCCTTTTATCGAAGAAATGGCCCGCGTGGCTTGGGTGCCGATCAGCTGTTATCCGAATGCAGGTTTGCCGAATGAATTTGGCGAATACGACGATACACCGGAAGGAATGGCGGCAGTTTTGGAAGACTGGTGTAAAGAAGGTTGGGTAAATATTGTTGGCGGATGCTGCGGCACAACGCCAGATCACATTCGCGCTATCGCAATTGCAGCGGCCAAATATGCCCCAAGGCCTATACCCGTCCAAGCTGAAGTGTCGATTTAACACTTCTGAAATCAATTTTTATATCTCAATTCTCCGTATCTTTGCACCATAATCATGGCTGACGTTCAAACTCAGAATATGCCCGCAACATCATTTGATTTATTTGCCGGCTTAGAATCAACAAATCACGAACAAATCGTTTTTTGTCAAGATCACGCAACTGGACTTAAGGCAATTATTGCCATTCACAACACTGTATTAGGCCCAGGCTTGGGTGGTACTCGTTTTTGGCATTATGCCGACGAGAAAGATGCCATCAGAGATGCGATGCGTTTATCGCGCGGTATGACATACAAAGCCTCTGTGGCGGGTTTGAATTTGGGCGGTGCTAAGGCTGTTATCATTGGCGATGCCAATTCGATGAAGTCTGAAGCATTGATGCGCAAATTCGGTCGTTTCGTTGAGAACTTAAGTGGAAAATACATCACTGCCGAAGACGTTGGGACAACCACGCGCGACATGGAGTATGTGAATATGGAGACCGACCACGTAGTGGGTTTGCCAGAAAGTATGGGCGGTGGTGGAGATCCTTCTCCAGTAACTGCTTACGGTACTTACGTGGGCATCAAAGCGTCTGCCAAACAGGCTTGGGGCAATGATAGCTTATCAGGTAAGTCTGTCGCCGTAATGGGTATCGGAAAGGTGGGAATGCACTTGTTGGAGTATTTGCACGAAGAAGGGGTGAAGTTGTATGTTGCTGATATCAATGATTCAGCGTTGCAAGCAGCTGCGACTCAGTTTGGCGCGACTATAGTTAGCGGTGAGGAGATGATTGGCTTGGATGTCGATATTTTTGCTCCTTGCGCTTTGGGTGGAATCATCAACGATGTCACTTTGCCAAAATTGAAATGTCAGATTGTGGCTGGTGCTGCAAACAATCAATTAGAAGACGAAAAAATCCATGGTGATTTGTTGAAATCAAAAGGTATCATTTATGCCCCTGATTTTGTAATCAACGCAGGTGGATTGATCAATGTATATTCAGAATACAACGGATATGTGCGTGAAAATGCAATGTCTCAAACTGAGAATATCTACAATACTATCTTGGAAATTTACAAGAAATCTGAGCGTGAAAATGTGAATAATCAGCATGCTGCGATTTTGCATGCCGAGAAGCGCATTCACGATATGATGTTGGTACACAGTACTTATTAATATTTTACCATAGAATCTTAGGCCTTGCCTTTGATGTTCTGTGATTGTTTATAGGAAAGGGACTGATTTTTCAGTCCCTTTTTTATTTAACTTCGCTCCGCTGTCATGAAAATGAAATTTGCCTGGAACCAGAATAGTAGCGCCGCGTTGATGGCATTATTGGTGGTTGCCTTGGTGAATTTGGTTGTCGGATTTTCGGCTTTAGAGCCTTCGGGCGGACAGGATTCGTGGAATCATTATTTGTATGCTCGGTGGGCGCCGCATCATCCTGAATTGTTATTGGATCAGTGGGGGAAGCCCTTTTTTACCTTTTTTGCGATGCCTTTTGCTGCCTTTGGTATTTCGGGGGTACTCATTTTTAACCATCTGTGTATTTTGGCTGCAGCGTGGTTGGTTTATCTCACCGCAAGGCGTGTGGGATTGAAAAATCCTTGGCTCACGATATTCCTTTTTGCTTGGCAACCCATCGTTTTGGCCAATGCCCATTCTGCCCTTACCGAGCCGAGTAACGCGATGGTGTTGGCTTTGATATGCTATTTGTTTACCAGTAACAGATGGACAGCTGCAACGGTACTTGCGTCGTTTTTGCCTATGGTTAGAAGCGAAGGTTTCGTTTTACTCGCCGCGGTGATGCTGTTTTTGGCCTTGCGAAATCGTTGGAAATATATGCCGCTCACGGTTGTTGGAGTTTTGATCTATGGTTGTATGGGTGCGATCGTTAGCGGAGAGTGGAATTGGTTGATCATTCACAATCCTTACGTTCAGCAGGAGTTGGGTAGGGGGTTTGATGCCGGACATGGCAATTTTTGGTACTATTTGAACCATCAAAAAGAAATTACAGGACTCATCGTCACGGTTCTTTGTCTCGTTTCGGTGGTAATGATTTTGGGATACATCGGAAAGCGACTCCAGAAAAAAATGCCTGCATCCAATAGCCAAATGGCGCTGTGGCTGTGGTGTCCGCTGTTTGGATTTTTCTTTGTGGCCCATAGCATTTTATGGTGGAAGGGCGCCATGGGGTCTCATGGCTTGCTTCGCGTATTTGTGGTTGTGTCTCCGGTGGCGGCTTTGCTAGCGATGTTGGCATTGGACAAAATCATGCGGATTGAAATCAAATCGCTCAATCGGTTGTTGAAATCTGCAATCGTGCTGGGTATGTTTTTTCTGTCGTTTCCGGGTGCGGGCATGCCCTATCCTTGGAATGCAAAATTGGGTCATCAAGAGGGGTTTTTAGCGCGGGCGGCAGGAATGCCTATTTCCGATGCGATGCAATGGATTACGACATCAAAATACAAAGACAATGTATTGGCGCATCAGATTCCGGCCATCAATGTTACTGAAAATTACGATCCTTGGTTGGCCGGCGAACAGCTGCATCCTATGGGAAAGAATGGTGAGTGGATGGAAGCAAAGTCGGTGTTGGATTGGCCCAAAGCCGCGCGGACATTGTCGTTGTGGTCCCTCGATACCAAAGATTCAGGCGCAAACGATTGGTTTCCATCGGGGACGGTGGTGCTGTGGGATAATTTCCACGGACGTAGGGATGGACAAATTCGGCGCGACCAATTAATGGCGTTGAAGAACTATACCATGGTCTTTGAAGCAGGGCAGGACGATGCCGATACTTGTAACGATGTCATCGTGATGCTGAAAAAGTAATTTCCGCTCAGGAATCCAAATCCGTACTCGTGGTATTAATCACTTCGTCTTTGGCGAGGGAATCAGATCGACACAAATCTTTGTAAAAGCTCTGTTCAATGCGATGCAATCGGCGGCGGAACTGCTGAGATGCGGCGTTACACGGACCCCTTTGATGATCGGATGGTCGATACCCACCGTGAAAATCTTATGATTGTCCATCAGCGCTTTTGCCAATGTCGTTGGTGAATATCCACTTACATAAGCCGTTGCAATGGCTCCGCCTCGTTGGAATTGGAATAATGGCGACTCCAATTTAAACGCATCGAGCAGCGTGAGTTCGGTCACTGCGGCCATGTTCGCCTGGTACTGCGGGTCGTTGAGTAGGCCCAATCCTTTACCGAAATTCTCTAGCGCTTGTTTGTTGCCGATCCACAGAAGTTTTAAATAGGTGAGGCGGTTGAACTTGGCGGCCGATCCCAACATTCTGTGAAATTCGATGGCTTTGGCGATGGTTTGCAAAGAGTTGATGGGCCTGGTCCCTTGATGCTCAAACTTGCGAATGTCGTTTTTGTCGGCCCCCGTATCGCCCATGAGTGGCCAAATGGACGGGATTAGACTTCTCTTCATGAATAAAAAGCCCACGCCGATAGGGTTGCAGAGCCATTTGTGAAGACTGCCGCCAATGACATCTACGCCCGAATTGGTAAGATCACTCATGTCGGTTGGTGTATGGGCCAAGCTATGCGCAGCGTCCACCACCACCACAATATTGGTTTGAATTTGTTTTGCTTTTCGGGTGATAGCTTGCACGGGAATCAGCTGACCACTGAGGTTAATCATGTGGGTGAGGTGCAGCATTTTGGTATTCGGGGTGATCAAATCGCAGTAAGCATTTACGATTTCGATATCCGACCTAGGGTCTTTGGGGACATCGGCGATTTTTATGATGATTCCCCATCGCGCGGCGGCTTGCTCAAAGGCTTCTACCATGGATCCGTAGTCTTGGTTGCCGATAATTACTTCATCGCCGGATTGCCAGCGGGTGCCCATAATCACGATGTTCAGGCTTTCGGTGGTGTTTCGGGTTAGGGCGACTTCATCTGGCAATAGTCCTTGAAATCCAGCAAACGCTTTTCTCGCTTCTTCTATGGCTGTGGTTTGGGCCGTGCGCATGAAGTGGCTGGTTTGTGTGTTGATGGTGGTTTGCGCATCGATGTGATATCGCAGTGTGCCTTGGGGTTGGTGACTGAAATATCCGTTTTCCAGATTGATAAAACCTTCGGGACGAATAAAATTGGTTGCCACGGCGCTCCAAAAGGCTTCGTTGTGTGGGGCATTGGAAATTCCGGGACCTTGAGGGACGATGTATTCGGGTAGTTTTTTGCCTTTGGGTGGTTTGTTGGATTCGTCTTTGTTGTTGGCAATATTAGCCGCCAATGCGCTTGGAATTGAAAGAGCACCCAAAGTAGTTGCGCCGATAGAGTGGATGAAATGTTTTCGTTTCACCCAGGCAAGATAATAAATTCTGAGGGTTATTGGGTTTTGATGTCTTGCAGTCGAAGTTGCAAGTTGGTTCTGCCGTTGAAAGTGTTTTCTTCGATGCAGTAGCAAGCTTGGAAATGCTGTCCATCGGTAACGGAGGGCCAATATTCCGCCAAGCCAAATCCAATGGAGTCCATGTTGCCATGGGGTGTGTTAATTTGCATTTTCAGGTGGCGATCCTTGATGATTTTAGCGCTCTGATTGGCTTTTAAGTTGTTGGTTCTAAAAACCGGAATGGCATTGCCCGGCCCAAAGGGGGAAAGCTGTTTGAGAATTTTCATCATGCCTGGGGTGATACTTTGGGTTTCAATTTCCAAATCATATTCCACCACGGGAATCAGATCTTCTGCGGTTACTGTTTCGCGGACAATCGCCTCGAATTTATCGGCAAACGCATCAAAATTCTCAACTTTTATACTCAGTCCGGCAGCATATTTATGTCCGCCAAATTGTTCCACCAAATCACCGCAGGCACCAATCGCCTCGTGAATGTCGAATGTTTTGATACTTCTAGCGCTTCCGGTAAGCATCCCATCGTTCAGAGAAAAAACGATAGTCGGTTTGTAGAACTGCTCTACCATGCGGGAGGCGACGATTCCGATGACGCCTTTCGACCAGCCTTCGCCTTTCAGTACCATGGAGTATTTATCCATTAAACGCTGACTTTGTTCCACCATTGCGATGGCATCGCGGGTAATGTCGGTATCTAGTTCTTTGCGCTCATGATTTCGCTCAGAAAGGACCTTGGCATATTTTTTTGCCGTATTATAATCTTTCTCGATGAGCACTTTTACGGCGGCGGTAGCATCAGAAATTCTGCCAGCGGCATTGATGCGGGGCCCTATGCCAAAAAGGATATCAGAAATATTGTATTGGTCTTTCTTGGGGCAATCTTCTAGGAGGGTTTGCAGGCCGATACTTGGGTTTTCGTTGAGTTTTTTGAGGCCATAGAACGAAAGGACGCGGTTTTCGCCTCTAATATCTACCAGGTCTGATGCGATGCTTACGGCCACCATATCGAGGTAATCGTACACCATTTCGGTGGGCATCCCTTGTTTTTCGTTGTAGGCTTGGATGAGTTTAAAGCCAATGCCAGCGCCGGAAAGTTCTTTATAAGGGTACTCGCAATCGTTGCGTTTGGGGTTTAGGATGGCGGCGACGTTTGGCAGGGTTTCGCCGGGAAGGTGGTGATCGCAAATGATCATTTCCAATCCCAGAGAAGTGGCGTAATCGGCCAGCGCATTGGAACGAATTCCGCAATCTAGGGTAATTACGAGTGTAAATCCCATTTCAGCAGCGTATTCTAGCCCAGTTTTGCTGATGCCATATCCCTCTTTGTAACGATCGGGGATGTAGTATTCGATGTTTTGGTTGAACGACTTAAAATAAGAGTATACGATAGAAACTGCAGTGGTACCGTCCACGTCGTAATCGCCATAGATAAGCATTCCTTCCTGATTGGTAACTGCTTGTTGGATACGACGAATGGCCACATCCATATCTTTCATTAGGAAAGGGTTATGAAGATCTTCGAGTTTGGGGCGGAAGAATTTTTCTGCCTTTTCGTAGCTATCAATACCTCTTTGGATGAGTATGGCTGCGATGTTTGGGTTCACGCGAATGCTTTCCGAGAGCAGCGCTACTTGTTCCGGATTGGGGGTAGATTTTGCGCGCCATCGATATTCCATAAGTTCTGCAAAAATCGTTTTTTTTGGGCAGAAAAGCAACCCGATTTTGAATCTAATTGTTTACATTTGTTTGGTATGAAACGAATTTTCATGATTTTGAGTGCTTGCATTTCTTTGTCTGTTATCGCCCAGCCAAGCATCACATCGGCTTCGATGCCAAAGGCGGGAGATACCTTGCGATATTCTACAGCGAGTCCAACTTCACTGCCATCGAATTACCAAACCGGAGGGGCTAATATGTCGTGGGATTTTAGCAGCATGACCCCTTTAACGCAGACTTTAAATAATTATTATGGTGCAAGTAAAACGCCTTATGGTTTTTATTTTTTCGGTCAGATTGGTCAAAAAACTGCCGATACCATTGGCGCGGGTCCGATTACACTAACAAACGTTTATTCTTTTTATACCAATAGCACAAAAGTGTTTAAGGCCGAGGGGATTGGGTATCAGTATTCGGGATTTCCATTGGCTTCGATGTATAAGGACGACGATGAGATTTATCAGTTTCCGTTGAATTACGGCGATGTAGATACGAGTACATTTAATTTCAAGTTTAGCATACCGGGGGATTTGTTTGCGTTGGTTCAAAGTGGTAAGCGTGTGAACAATGCCGACGGTTGGGGAACGATTAAAACGCCATTTGGTGAGTATAAGGATGTGTTGCGATTGAAGTCGTTTGTGGATCAGATCGACACGGTGACATCGCAGTTTGGAAAGTTTCCTATCCCAAGAAAAACTATGATTTACAGATGGTTGAGTACCACGGAGCGGATTCCGGTGATGGAGATACAGGGAACGATTGTGGCGCAAACGGGAAAATTCACTCCTACACAGGTTCGTTACCGCGATGGGTTTATTGGTAAGTTGTCGGCTACATCTGTTGAAGTTTTGGCGCTAAAATTATATCCAAATCCAGGCAATGGCGTGGTTGTGATTTCGGGTTTGAAGCCGGGTGACACATGGTTGATGCGTGACGTTTTGGGCAAACAGATTGTGGTAAATCGTGTTGGGGATGCGGGTTTTGATTCGGATGATTTATTGGCGGGGATGTATTATATTGTGGTTGGTGACAGGGTGATAACCTTTTGTAAAAAATAAGATTGTGATAAGGCGTGGAAAAAGGGGGGCAAAGCCCCCCTTTTTTATTTGTATATTCGCTCCCAAAATCAAATAATCGATTGTGAAAATAGCTGTCTTAAAAGAGACCCGTGCTGGAGAAAACCGAGTAGCCATAACACCACAGGTTGCCAAGAGTTTGATTCAGATGGGAAATGAAGTTGTGGTAGAATCTGGTGCCGGATCTGGCTCACACTTTTCAAACGAAATGTATGCTGAAGCGGGTGCTACCATTGTAGACCGCGGATCCATGACCGATGCTGCCATGTATGTGCAAATCAACATGCCCGAAGCAAGCGTCGCCAAGACATTGCCAAAAGGTAGCCTTTGGGTGAGTTTGATGTACCATCGCAGCAATGCCGAGTTGGTATCGTCGTTCAACGCCGTAGGCCTTTCAGTTTTGAGTTTGGATGCCATCCCTAGGATTTCCCGCGCCCAAAGTATGGATGTGTTGAGTTCTCAAGCCAACTTGGCGGGATATCGCGCAGTGATTGAAGGTGCATATCACCTAGATAAAATTTTCCCGATGTTGATGACAGCAGCAGGAACCGTTACCCCATCAAAAGTTTTGATTTTTGGTGTCGGTGTAGCCGGTTTGCAAGCCATCGCAACGGCAAAGCGTTTGGGTGCGGTAGTGGAAGCAACCGACGTACGTCCTGAAACCAAAGAGCAAGTTCAATCCTTGGGCGGTAAATTTATCGAAGTAAAAGGAGTGGAAGTGGGTTCGGAAGGTGGATATGCCAAAGAGGCCACAGAAGAATATCGTGCGGCGCAAAGAGAGGCTGTGAATAAGAGTTTGGCTCTGGCCGATCTAGTAATCACTACCGCTTTGGTACCCGGCAGAAAAGCCCCCATTTTGATTGATGATGAACAGCTGGGATTGATGAAATCAGGTGCTGTTTTGATTGATATGGCTGCAGAGCAAGGCGGAAACTGTTCTCAAACCGAAGCCGGCAAGGTGAAAGTGGTGAATGGCGTTCGTTTGGTGGGTGCGGTGAATATGCCATCGGAGTTGAGTGCCAACGCCAGCGAATTGTTCGCAAGAAATATTTGGGAATTGTTAAAATTGGTCGCGCCAAAAGGTGAATTGATTTTGGATCGCAACGATGAAATTGTACAAGGCTGTTTGATTTGCTCGAACGGTGAAATTTATCATAACGCTTAATAAAACAGTAAAATGGAAGCATTTTTTCAGCAAATTGCCGACTTAATCGCGCAAAATACCTTAAACCTCATTTACCTCGTTATCCTGATGATTTTTGTTGGGATAGAATTGATTTCTCACGTCCCCAGCGTGTTGCATACCCCTTTGATGAGTGGTGCCAACGCGATTCACGGGGTCGTTTTGATCGGAGCCATCATCGTGATGGGTAACGCATCGCCTGATGATACTTTGTCGCTCGTATTTGGAACGCTCGCCGTTTTCGTAGGGACATTGAACGTGATTGGGGGATTTGTGGTAACCGACCGAATGTTGGAGATGTTTAAGAAGAAACCGAAAGGAGAAAAAGTATCATGATGCCGTATATGGAAATTGGCTACCTCATTGGCTCTGTGAGCTTTGTGTTAGGTCTAAAAATGATGGGTCAGCCCGATAGCGCCCGCAAAGGAAACTTAGTGGCTGCATTTGGTATGGCAGTGGCTGTGATTGCCGCCCTGTTCTTTACCCCTAAAGGATTTCATGTCATCAGCAATTTGCAATACATCGTCGCTGCGATTGTTGCAGGAACTGTAATTGGAACGTTGATGGCCAAGCGCGTGCAAATGACAGCGATGCCAGAAATGGTGAGTTTGTTTAACGGTATGGGTGGTTTGAGTGCGGCGTTGATTTCGATCATCGAATGGCGACATTTATTACACACTTCGGCCAGTCCAGAAGCGATGGATCAAGCAGCGGCTTTGCCAATAGGGATGTATATTCCAATCATGGCGGGTTTGATTATCGGAACGATTTCGTTTATCGGTTCCATTGTGGCTTGGGGTAAATTGAATGGTAAAATAGGCGATTTCCGCTTCCCTTCACAGCAGATCATCAATGCGGTGGTTTTGGTTGCGATTTTGGGTGTGGCTTACTTGAATTATGGTGAATTTAATGCCACGCATTCTTCTTTATATTTCTTTATCACGATTGGTTTGGCCATTGTTTATGGTTTGTTGTTCGTATTCCCAATTGGTGGTGCTGACATGCCTGTGGTGATTTCGTTGTTGAACTCTTTTACTGGGGTCGCTGCCGCTTGCGGTGGTTTCCTATACCAGAACAAGGTGATGTTGATGGGTGGTGTATTGGTAGGTTCTGCCGGTACCATTCTTACTGTTGTGATGTGCAAAGCGATGAATCGTTCGTTGATGAATGTATTGATTGGAATGGCCGGTGGCAATGGCGGTGGAAGCACAACCAGTTCATCGGGTGGAAGCGTGAGAGAGGTTCAAGCAACCGATGTTGCAGTTATGATGAAATACGCATCTAAGGTGATCATCGTGCCTGGATATGGTTTGGCAGTGGCTCAGGCCCAGCACGTTTGTCACGAATTGGAGAATATGTTGGAAGCCGAAGGCGTTGACGTGAAATATGCCATTCACCCGGTGGCGGGTCGTATGCCAGGTCATATGAACGTTTTGTTGGCGGAATCGAATGTCGACTACGACAAGTTGATCGAGATGGAGCACATCAATCCAGAATTTGCGACAACCGATGTGGTTTTGGTGGTGGGTGCAAACGACGTGGTTAATCCTGCGGCGAAAACCGATCCAACCAGCCCCATTTACGGCATGCCGATTTTGGATGTGGATCAAGCCAAGCAAATCATCGTACTGAAAAGAAGTATGAAAGCTGGTTATGCGGGTATCGAAAACGAACTGTTCTTCCATCCTAAGTGCGGTATGTTGTTTGGTGATGCTAAAGCGAGTTTGCAGAAGTTGGTGAACGAGGTGAAAGCCTTGTAAATCAAGTTTTTGAAGCGTTGGTTGATCGATAATTACTGTCATTAAGATTGTATATTAGTATAAAATATTTTACGAATTCTATGAAACGCACCCTCCTTACGATTGCAATTTTGTTCTTTGGTTTTGGCTTTGTTCAGGCTCAATCCTATCATATTTATGATGTGAAGCGCAACGATGCCCAGAAGTATCAGAGCATCAACCCCGGATATCTAAATACGGAATTGGACGATGCTTCAGAAGGCGAGGGTTGGAAACAAATCAATTGGGATACGCTGAATAAGGGCTATGCGTTGGTGGATTCGATCCCTTTTCCATTTCAGTTCAAGGGTGTTAGTAAGAATTCGTTTCGATGTACCAAAAACGGGGTCCTTTCTTTTGATTGGACGGGATTTCCTAAGGTTGATAAGGTTGTTACCGATGTTACGAGTCCAAATTTACCCAATCAATCCGTTGTGATCGGTGGGATATTGGCGAAAGGCGAAAATGATCGTATCGTTACAAAAATGTTTGGAACGGCTCCGAATCGACAGTATTGGGTGAAGTTTCATTCGTTTACGGTCGCTGCAGATACGTCAGACAAATTTGGAACCTATGCATATCACGCGGTGGTTTTTGACGAGGGGACCAACCAGATTCATTTGGTGCAGATGGCTTGGGGTTCGGAGTTTGCGTGGTACAAAGATTCAGTTCCTGTTAAATTGAAAAATGCGCTGGGCTTGCATATTGGCCCGTTTGAATACTTCTCTATTTCTGATTTGGATGATGCTTATAATGGTCATCAGCTGAAGGACAAAGCGTTCACAAACAATTCGTTTTATACTTTTGCGCCGGGCAAGGTGAAGTCCACCGATGCTTCGTTGTCGGGCGGTTTTAATACCAACCGAAACGCCACTTATTATGTGAAGGCGGGAAGCAATACTTATTTGCCATTGCAATTGCAGTATACTTTTCATGGCGATGTTGCCGGGACCGACAATCACGCGATTTACGTTCAGATCAACAATGAGACGCCGGTGAAATACGATTTGAATGCATTGAGCGCTCAAGATTATCGTACGGGTTTGTTGGTGCCTTCAATTCTGAGAAATACAACCGCGGGTGATTTTATCAAAATCAAGGCTTGGACGGGCTTGAACTCGGGTGGGGCGGATGAAAATCCTTCCAACGATACTTGCACTACGATTTTCAAATACATCGCTCAAAATCAATATCAAATCACGAAAGGGCCCTTGTTGATTGAGTTTTACACGGCAACATGGTGTCCAACCTGTCCGATTCTCCGCAATTATATCGATTCGATGAAGTTGAATGAGAATTCAATGAATATTATCGTGGAGCATCACGTGAACGATTACATGAACAATCCGCTTGCGCCAGGAACGTTCGATTCATTGCCTTTTTTGATCATAAATCGCGAATATAATCCCATTGCAAGAGGGGTGAAGCCAGGTGATTTGGCTAAGGAGATTGGCGCTCAAGCAAAAGCGAATTATCGATTGGTGAATATGAAATTCGAGTCGATGCAATTCAATCAGGCCACCGGTAAAATTACGGGTAAGCTTACCGCAACGATGGCGGATTACCATGCCAAGTCTACCTTGCGTTTGGGGGTGATGTTGAAGGAAAGGGATGTGAGGGGATTGGGTTCTGGCTGGGATCAACGGGTGGATGTCACTGCGACATTGGATTCGCATTCGATATTTTTTCAAAAGAACAAGACGTTGTCGGGGTATCATCACGACAATGTGATTTGGAATGTGGCGGGCGGAAAACATGGTAAAAATGGATTTGGTGTGGCGGATGAAGTCATTCCTTCGGGGTCTACCGTTTCCTATGATTTCACGTTAACGGTTCCGGATACAATTTTGAGTTTGGGCATACCCAATGCGGCGGATTTTGGTCCTTATGGCGCGGTGAAAGCCCGATACAAACCGGCAGATTATAGTGTGGTGGGTTTTGCGGCGGACGACTGGAGCGCGGGAATCAGTGAGACAGTGAACAATGGAAATTTTGGCTCAGGTATCATCTCCGCGTTGGAGCAAAAAGTTTGGAATGTATTGGCGTCTACGCAGGGTGTAAATCAGGCAGTTCCGTTTGTATTATATCCCAATCCTGCAGCAGGTCAGGTGCACATTCAAATCGAAGCCAACATTCATTCAGTTACCGTTTTGGATTTGATGGGTCGTGTTGTAAAAAACAACGGTTCAGAATCTACCATTGATTTAACTGGAATGTCGGCTGGAACATACTTGGTTCGCATAAAAACTCCCCAGGGCGAGGGCGTTTCTCGATTGATCGTTCAGTAATTCTAATTTAGGTTGCTGCAATTCAATGCATCAATTTTTACTGCAAACTACAGTTGTCCAGGGCAATTTCCAGTGCTTGCTGAATGCTCTCCACCGGTGCAAAGCAAGTCTGATTTGCGCATACCTCGATTTGCTTTTTCTGCGCCTCTATATTGAATTCGATGGTTGTCCAACTTGGCAAGTGCTTTGCAATTTCTAGCGTTTCGGCCGATGTCCATTCTTCCTGTGGGTTGTTCGCATCGCTTTCCAATTTGATATGGCAGCCACCGAGGGTGATGGCTTGCGCGAGTTTTGACCAGTTGAAATACCAGCCTGGATTTTGAATCATTGACTTGGTGACCTGATTGAGCAGGGTTTTCGATAGTTCAATGTATTCGAGATTTGATTTCATTGTTCCAATCTGAAACAGGCAGTGGGCCAGCACGGAATTGGGTGAAGCAATCACATCGTCGTTTAAATCGCTTTTTCTCACAATCAATTCCTCGCCATTGTGTGGTGTAAAGGCCAATTGCTGGGTTTGGGGATTGTAAAATAGCTCGATGGATTTCTGGATAAGGATTTCTGCTTTTGACAGGTAGTCTTCGTTTTTAGTGATGGTGTAGGCGGACAGCAATCCTTCGCAGAAACAGGCGTAATCCTCTAGGAAGCCAGAGATTTTGGTGATGCCATTTCGATGGATGCGCAGCAGTTCGTTGTTCTGCCAGAATGTGAGCCACATCCAATCGGCTAGGGCTGTTGCTTTCTCGCTGTAGTTTGTGTTTTGCAGGAACAGGGCGGCATCAGCCAAGGCTTTGAGGTATAGGGCATTCCAGCTGCAGATCGCTTTATCGTCGAAGCTCGGACGTATCCGACTATCTTGGTATCGTTTGATTTTTTGTTTGATGCTTAGCAGTCGTGGATGATACTCGGCGGCTGTGAGTCCGGATTTTTCTAGCACTTGCAGCGGCGCTAGGGGTTGATGCAGGATGTTATAACCGTGTTCCCAGTTGCCATCTTTTTGGATGTTGAATTGGATTTCGGCCAGGGCGAATTCCTCGTCGCTGAGGATGGTGAGCAGTTCTTCTCGGGTAAAGACGTAAAACTTGCCTTCCATGCCTTCAGAATCGGCATCAAGGGCGCTTCCGTAAACGGCGTGGGTATGATTGTGCCCCTCGCTCCGCTCGGGGCCACCCTTCAACGCTTGACCACCCTTCAACGCTTGATCACCCTTCAACCCAAGTTCCTCCTCACAAAAATGAATACACTCCTCTGCAATTTGTTTGTACAGTGGCGCATCGGACCATGCAAATGCCCTGGCGTACAAAGAAATCAACTGCGCATTGTCGTACAGCATCTTCTCAAAATGCGGTGCAAACCATTGGTCGTCTGTGCTATATCGACAAAAACCGCCACGAATCGTATCGTAAATGCCGCCATTGCTCATTTTTATCAGGCTCAAATGCAGGAAATCCTTGGCACTTTCATCGCCGGTGAGCAGGTGGTGATCCAAGATGTATTCGTACTGACCTGGCAATGGGAATTTGGGCGCGCGATTGGGTCCGCCTTCCACCCAGTCCAAGTTTTCGGCAAGGGTTGTGAATTGTTCCAGCAATTGGGCACGATGCAAAGGGCCCGAAGTCTCCGAATCCCAGCGGTTCAGCGCGTCCAACTTCTGCTGAATCTTGCCCGCGTAATCATGGGCCTTGTCCGGCTCCTCCCGATACACCTTCGCCAATTGCTCGATGATCTGCTGCCACTGCTGTTTTGGGAAATAAGTCCCCGCATAAATCGGTTGCCCATTGGGAAGACAAATGGCGTTTAAGGGCCAGCCCCCGCGGCCTGTCATTAGCTGACATGCATCCATATACACCATGTCGATGTCCGGCCTTTCCTCCCGATCCACCTTAATACTTATCATATGGTGATTCATGATTTCGGCGGTTTCAAAGTCCTCAAAACTCTCGTGTTCCATTACATGGCACCAATGGCAGGTGCTGTAGCCGATGCTCACCAAAACCAATTTATTTTCCGATTTTGCTCGCTGCCAGGTTCGGTCGCTCCATTCCTCCCAAGCCACCGGATTGAAGGCGTGCTGAAGCAGGTAAGGGCTGCTGGCGTGAATGAGTGCGTTGGGTTCGTTTTGCATTGAATTTTGGTTTGATGGCGGCGATTGGGTCATTTTTGCTTGGGCTTCCTTAACTTTGTTTCTATACGATGAAATCGTTTTTCAAAGGTCGTCTCGGAATGCTAATTCTCATCACAATTGTGACGATTCTTCCTAATTATGCCCAAAACGACAGTGCTGGCGCATCGCATCGCATCAACCAAGATACCTCGATTTTGAAAAAAATGGGGACGGAAGTTTCCAATTCGGTAGGGGATCTGTTTCATACCAAACGTGATTCCAATGCGGTGGTTTTTGCTTTCGATACCAAAGAGCAGGCGCTGGATACCTTGATTTTTTGGTTGCTGATGAAACGCCCATCGATGGGAAATGGGTATTTGCCTAAACAGATTTTTATCGACCAATGGCGATCGCACGATACCGCAACATTTCAGAAAGTAGTTGAAGGGAATTGGCTCACGTATCAGTTTCATTTTAAGAAGTCGCTCTTGAAAACGCAGCTCGGAATGAAGCGGAGCAAGGTGAATTTTAAAATGGCGGAAGTGGTTCCGCGGCCAAAGGTTACGCTGAGTGTGGCGGGCGACGGGATCACCAAATACGATTACACCGTGAAATATAAAAAGTTAAAGTATGTTTTGTCGTTTCAGCTATGGTGGATCGATGGAAAGGGCTATTGGGTAAACGAAGTAACATGGGGTATCGGAGTGTAATTTGTGTTGTTATACCCCTTTGGTCAATTAAACCGCCACTGTTGTAATAGGAGCGTTTTTTCGATTTTGGCTTCTTGAATATCGTTGAGTTTTGGGAAGAAGTCAATTCCGGTAATTCGTTCGGCCTCGTCGATGCTCATCGCAAAAGAACTCAGCGGTTGTGTTGAGGAATTATTGGGCATCACAAAGGCGATAGCGCGCATGGGGCTAGCGGTATCGAGCATGACTTTATAAAATCGTTGGGGGACAGAAATGCGGCAAGTTTGTCCAATATACGGAGAACCGATGGGGTCGGTTAACACAGGACCTGTCACCACAAAAACGGGGTGGGAGCTAGGTGCCCAAGATCTAAACTGTTCTTCGAGTTTTTTCCAAATACCACGATTAAAACCGGGCAATTGGGGTGAAACGTTACCCATATAAAACGACTCTGACATGGCTTGGGCTGAGAATTTCATATCGCCGGCGGGTGCCAGATGACCTCGATCGTAGCCTGTTTTGGTATAATCGGAAGTGACAGCCGTTCGGGGAGAAATGGATGGGTCGATGGAAAATTTGCTACTGCGTTCCGCGCCACCAACAGTGTTTCCGTAGGTTAAATTGTAGGCCACCCATTTGGCTTGCATGTGTTTGTGGTTGTATACTAGGCTGTATGCACTGTGCTGGGTGACGGTTTCAGTGGGTAGGATGGTTGGCATCGCCCAAGAAGATTGTGTCGAAGGGTTGTTTGATTGAAGGTTATTTGATTGAAGGTTGTGTTGCTTAGCCGTATTTCGCTGCGCTGAAATCAAGAAGAACCCCGAAGTAATTAAAATGCCGACCGTAATTATGAGGGTCGGTGCTTTTCTAGATGATTTCTTTAGTGGTAGCATTCGCTTAGACATCAACCTGCAATGCAAGTGGAATCGCTAAGATAGGATTTTTCTGACGATTCTAGGGCCCACGTAGATGAAGCCGGTATATACTTGAACCAAGCTAGCACCCATGGAGATTTTTTGCTCGTAATCTTCCTTCGTGAATACGCCACCCACACCAATCAGGGGAATATCGCCTAGCTCCATTGCAAGAAATCCAAGAACGGTATTGCTTGCTTCAAACAGAGGTCTGCCGCTGAGTCCGCCCGCACCCATATTCTCGACGGTTTTGTTCGATGTCCGCAAGTTTGATCGATCAATCGTTGTATTGGTTGCAATCACCCCATCCACATTTGCTTTTTTGATCGTTTCGATGAGAGAATGGATTTGCGTTTGTTTGAAATCGGGGGCAATTTTTAGGAAAATCGGCTTCCAAATGCGTTTGGTTGTGCGGATGGATTGAAGTTTTTCGAAAAGGCTGGTAATGAAAGTATCTTCCTGTAAATCTCTCAGACCAGGTGTGTTGGGCGACGAAATATTGACCACCAAATAGTCTACGTGGTCGTATATCGCATCAAAAGCAATGGTATAATCGTTTATCGCTTCTTCGTTGGGTGTGATTTTGTTTTTGCCTATGTTTCCGCCAACCACCAAGCCAGCGGGACGATTTTTCAAGCGCTCCACTACGGCATCGATGCCATCGTTGTTGAAGCCCATTCTATTGATCAGTGCATTGTCTTGCGGTAAGCGAAATAGGCGGGGAGCAGGGTTGCCAGGTTGAGGTAGCGGGGTTACAGTTCCAATTTCTACGTGTCCAAATCCCAAGTCTTTGAGAAGGGGTAACCATTTGGCATTTTTATCAAATCCTGCGGCCAAACCAATGGTATTGGGGAAGGTGATGCCTTTGACTACAATGGGTTGGGCATTAATGGGTTGGAAACTTTTTCTTATCCAACTGCCAATTAGGGGAAATCGGAGTAGAATACTCAAACTTTTTAATGCGAATTCATGCGCCACTTCAGGCGATAGCAGAAAAAATAGTGATTTGAGTAAATTGTACATAAAATTCTAGAAATCCATTCTAACTAAGGAGTTTAATAGATGTGATTAAGAAAGGTTTGGTTGCCTAGTGTTTAAAATGTCTTACGCCTGTAATGACCATAGCAATGTTGTTTTGATTGCAATAGTCAACGGATAGTTGGTCTTTCACGCTTCCGCCGGGTTGAACTACCGCCTTAATGCCTGATTTATCTGCAATTTCAACACAGTCTGGGAATGGGAAAAAGGCATCACTAGCCATCACTGCACCGTCCAAATCAAATCCAAAACGATTGGCTTTTTCGATGGCCTGTTGCAATGCGTCCACTCGCGATGTTTGACCCGTTCCACTAGCCAAAAGCTGATTGTTTTTCACCAATACGATAGTGTTACTTTTGGTTTGCTTTACCAATTTAACCGCAAATTCCAAATCGCTTAATTGCGATTCTGTTGGCAATGTGGTTGTTACCGGTGTCATGTTTGTCTTGGTTTCTGTCAGCAAATCTCTATCCTGAACCAATACGCCATTCAAAGCAGTTCTTGTCATGGGTGATTTCAACAATACCTCGCCAGTGGTTTCCAATACGATGCGATTGGTTTTTCCTTTGAGTAATTCTAATGCGTTTGCATCGTAGGCTGGGGCGATCAACACTTCAAAAAACAGGTTGTTGATTTCGGTTGCCGTTGCCAAATCTACTTTGGAATTGGTTGCCAAAATGCCTCCGAAAGCACTCACTGGGTCGCACGCCAACGCATCGGTCCAAGACTGCAAAACGGTTTCTCTGGTGGCAACGCCGCATGCGTTATTGTGTTTGATGATCACAAACGTAGATCCTTGGGCAGGGTTGAATTCGTTCAATAAGCAAACTGCGCTATCGACATCGAGTAAGTTATTGTAGCTCAGTTCTTTGCCTTGGTGTTTTGTGAATATAGACTCCAAATTTCCTTGGAAGGTTCCTTTTTGATGCGGATTCTCACCGTATCGCAAAGAATAAGCCTTATTGCCAGCGAACCAGTCGGCGATCATGCCATCGTATTCGGCAGTTACGGCGAAGGCACGACCTGCAAACGATTTTCTCTGAGCTAATGAAAGTGATCCATTGCCCTCGTTGAAAGCCTTTAAGAAAGATGAATATTCGTTTTTATGGGCGATAATAGTTGTGTGGGCATGATTTTTTGCACCGGCACGAATCAACGATACCCCGCCGATGTCGATTTTTTCGATGATGTCTTCCTCCGTTCCACCTGCAGCCACTGTCTCGGCAAAAGGGTAGAGGTCAACCATAACCAAGTCGTACAAAGGGATTTCGTACTGCGCAATTTCCTCCATGTCTTGTGCCAATTCTCTGCGAGCCAAAATGCCACCAAAAACCTTGGGGTGCAATGTCTTTACGCGTCCGCCCAAAATACTTGGATAGCCTGTGATGTCTTCCACGGCAACGCAAGGGATGCCAAGATCTTCAATGAATTTCCTTGTTCCACCGGTAGAGTACAGGGTGACATTTTTTTGGTGTAACGCCTTAACGATTTCGTCGAGGCCGTCTTTGTAAAATACAGAAATCAGGGCAGATTGGATGGGTGGGTTCACGGGGTAAAATTAGCCTTGAAACCCTCCAAACGATTCATTTTTATTGGGAAGTTTATCCCAAGTTTTTCACAAATTTGCTAGCAATTTCCCGCCTTTCCCGTGTTTTGGGGAGAAAGGGCAATGTCGACATTCATTTCCGCAGCAAAAGCCTCGTTTTTTATGGTAATCGGCTGTGAAAACACAGAATCCGTTCTCCATGTAAAAGTCGGGGCTTGTTTGGCTTTGTGTTTTGCCTTGAGATTCTGCTGATTCGTTGTTTAATTCTTCCCGTGACATGCCTTGAACTTCTTTCCGCTGCCACAAGGACAAGGGTCGTTTCTGCCAATTTTCAAATCCTTGATGATGGGGTTTTGAACCGGCCTTGGCGCCTGCATTTCTGCCGGTGGCAATTCCATGTTATCACCGCTGCCCATCGCTAGGTCCATCTCTGGTCTTGAAGTTTGGATTTTGGGTTCAACGCGTTTCATCGCGGGTCTGGCTTCTGAAACCTCATTTTCCGCATGAATACGTGCTCGGAACAACATTCCCAATACTTGCGTATTGATGCGTTGCAACATCTTGCCAAACAGTTCAAAACTCTCAATCTTATAAATCAACAAAGGATCTTTTTGCTCATACTGGGCGTTGTGAGAACTTTGTTTCAATTCGTCCAATTCACGCAAATGCTCTTTCCACTCATCGTCTAGAATTTCTAAAGTTGTACTCTTTTCCAACTCGTGAATCATGGCTCTACACTCAGTATTGAGGGCTTTTTGCATGTTTACCGTAAGTTGGTAATTGTGCACGCCATCGGTCATTGGAACTACGATATTTTCGATGCGCTCGCCTTGTTCAGTACGAATATTTCTGAAAACTGGTAGCGCCTGGGTACGCATCGACTCTGTTTTGTCGTGATATCGCTGTGTGAGGTTATCGAACAACATTTCTGCCAATACTTCAGGATCTCTTGTGCTTTGGAAAGTGTCCTCATCAAACGGCAAATCCATGGCCAAAGTGCGTATTACCTCCATTTCCAATTCTTGGTAATCACCTGAATCTTTGAATTGGGTCACCGTTTCGTTACACCAGTTGTAAAGCATGTTTCTTAGGTCGATGCTCAAACGCTCACCAAACAATGCACTGCTACGCATTCTGTAGATGTTCGTCCGCTGCTTATTCATCACATCGTCGTACTCCAACAAACGCTTACGAACCCCGAAGTTGTTCTGCTCCATTCGCTTTTGGTTCCGTTCGATGGTTTGCGTCATCATGCTGTTCTCGATCACATCGTCTTCGCCATAGCCAAAACGATCCATCAATTTGCTCACTCTTTCTGATCCGAAAATGCGCATCAAATCGTCTTCCAAACTTACGTAGAAACGAGATGTTCCCGGATCGCCCTGACGTCCTGCGCGACCTCTTAACTGCCTGTCAACGCGCCGACTATCATGACGTTCGGTACCAATAATCGCCAAACCGCCCAATGATTTCACTTCATCATCGATTTTAATATCGGTTCCACGACCTGCCATGTTGGTAGCAATGGTAACTGCGCCTTTAAGTCCGGCTTCCGCAACAATACCCGCCTCATTTTGGTGCTGCTTGGCATTCAAAACGTTGTGTTTTATACCGCGCAATCGTAGCATACGGCTCAACAATTCACTCACTTCCACCGACGTAGTACCCACAAGAACCGGACGGCCTGCGCTGCTCAAGGCAACAACCTCTTCAATCACCGCATTGTACTTGGCACGCTTGGATTTATAAACCAAATCCTCTTGATCCATCCGTGAAATATTTCTGTTGGTAGGAATTACCATCACACCCAATTTGTAGATATCCCACAACTCCTGTGCTTCGGTCTCCGCCGTGCCCGTCATACCCGCCAACTTGTGATACATCCTGAAATAGTTCTGCAGGGTAATGGTAGCATAAGTTTGGGTGGCAGCTTCTACACGAACATTTTCTTTGGCTTCGATGGCTTGGTGAAGTCCGTCTGAGTATCTACGACCTTCCATAACACGACCTGTTTGCTCATCAACGATTTTTACTTTGCTATCGGCCAAGATGTATTCCACATCGCGTTCAAATAAAGTGTAGGCTTTTAATAACTGTTGCACCGAGTGAATGCGCTCGCTTTTCTCGGCAAATTCTTGCATCAAAGTATCTTTCTGCGCTAGTTTCTCTTGGTCTGATACTGCGCTTTTTTCGATGTCGGCCATCGCCGAACCTACATCGGGTAGAACGAAGAAGTTCGCATCTTCCTCGCCTTGGGTGATCAATTCGAGTCCTTTTTCTGTTAAATCAACGCTGTTTGATTTTTCATCGATGGTAAAATACAGCGGTAAATCGGCCAAAGGCATTTCCTTTTGCTGATCCTGCATGTAGTAATTTTCTGTTTTTGTAAGGGTTCCTCTTACGCCGCTTTCACCCAGTAATTTGATGATGGCTTTGTTCTTTGGTAAACCTCTGTGGGCACGCAACAAGGCAAGTCCACCTTCTCCTTCTTTGTGTCCGTTGTTTCCTGCCGCGATCAATTTTTTGGCTTCAACCAAAGCAGAATTGACAAATCGTTTTTGGGCTTCAACCAATTTTTCGATGCGGGGTTTAAGTGCTTCAAACTGTTGGATATCGCCTTTGGGTGTAGGACCAGAGATAATCAATGGCGTTCTAGCATCGTCAATCAATACGCTATCCGCCTCGTCGATCATCGCATAGTGATGCTTGCGTTGAACCTGCTCCTCTGGCGTATGTGCCATATTGTCGCGCAGATAATCAAAACCAAATTCGTTGTTCGTTCCGTAGGTAATGTCGGCCAAATAAGCCAATCTACGCTCATTGCTATTGGGTCTGTGGTATTCCAGGCAATCCACGCTCAGTCCCAAGAAGTTGAATAAAGGCGCATTCCATTCGCTATCACGACGTGCCAAGTAATCGTTTACGGTAACCATGTGAACACCGCGTTTTCCTAGGGCGTTAAGGTAGGCAGGAAGTGTACTCACCAGCGTTTTTCCTTCCCCCGTTGCCATCTCAGAGATTTTTCCGCGATGCAAAGCGATACCACCAATTAACTGAACATCGTAGTGGATCATATTCCAGCGGATTTTTCCGCCGGCGGCCGTCCATTCGTTTTTGTAACTTACTTGGTCGTTCTCAATAGTGATGTGCGCATGTTTTGACGCCAATTCTCTGTCGAGGTCATTTGCTTTCGCCACGAGGATATCATTCTCGGTAAATCGTCGGGCAGTTTCCTTGACAGTTGCGAAGGCTTCCGGCAGGATATCGACCAAAATTTCTTCTAAGGCGGCGTCTCTGCGTTTTTCGATGGCGTCTAGGTTGCCAAAGATTTCGTCGCGCAGCTCAACATCCGATTCTTCCGCCGTAGAAAGTTGCGTTTTTAAATCATTGATCTCCGTGTCGATTTCTAACAAATGCTCGTTGATCCTTCCAACAAATTCATCTGTTTTGCTCCGCAATTGGTCGTGGCTCAACGATTTGTATTCGGCAAAAAACACATTGATTTGATCCACAATTGGATCTATTTCCTTTAATGCTTTTTCGGCAGAGGTTCCACCGAGCATTTTTGAGAACGATTTTAAGATATTTCCAAACATGATAAGTGTGCGAATTTAAGGTTTATTTGGGTTAGCGAAAATCTTGCCAAGCAGTAATTATGACGAAATGGCCGACATTTCATGCACATTTTATAAAGAGCCATGATGCGCGGGATGGTTTTTTGGGTTTGAAAGTACAGTTTTTGGGTATTTTTATCGATCTCCAAACCCTTTCCTTGTTATTTTGTTTAATTTTTCATGAGAGTTTTGTTTATCTTTTTAAGTTTACTGGCAGCGGATGTGTTGCATGCCCAAGTTGTAATTAAAGGTCGGGTTATGGATTTGTCGAGTCGTAAACCCTTATCCAATGTAAATGTGAGTGTAGATAAGTCTACCGATAAAGTGCTAACCGCGGCCGATGGTAGTTTTGTAATTCAGGGTTTGGAGCCAGGTTTTCACACGGTGACAGCCCAGTTGGATGGGTATGAAAGTGAATCTTCTTCAGAGATGTTGTTCACCTATGATAAATCTCCGGAGGTTGTAATTGAAATGCAGTCTTTGTCGCAAGGCATCGGCGAAGTCAATATTCGCAAAACCAATTTACAGCGCAGGGAGGCAGAGAGCCCGGTATCATCGCAGAAGTTGAGTATTCGTGAAATTGAGCGAAACCCGGGGGGAAACAGAGATATTAGCAAAATCATTCAGAGTTTGCCGGGTGTGATTAGCATTCCAGGCTTTAGAAACGACGTTGTGATTCGTGGTGGTTCGCCATCAGAAAACAAGTTTTACCTCGATGGGATAGAGATTCCGATTATCAATCACTTTCAAACGCAAGGAAGTACTGGCGGACCGGTTGGGATGTTGAATGTGAATTTTATCAAAGAAGTGAATTTTTACACGGGAGCATTTCCTGTGAATTATGCCAATGGATTGAGTAGCGTTTTGGATTTTCGTCAGATGGATGGCAACGCGAACAAGGCCAAATATCGTTTTACCTTGGGTAGCAGCGATGTCGGTTTTACCGCCGATGGGCCTTTGAGTAAAAAGACGACCTATATATTTTCTGCCCGTCAGAGTTATTTGCAAGGGTTATTCTCGGTTTTGGGGCTGCCGTTTTTGCCAAATTTTATAGATTATCAGGCGAAAGTGAAGGTGAAGTTAAATGAGAAAGACGATATCACATTTTTGATGGTGGGCGCAGTGGATTTCTTTAAATTGAATTTGAACGCAAATGATAATGTTACAGACAGTGTTACTTTGAAGTCCAATAAATTCATATTGAATTACTTGCCGGTTTACAAACAGTGGAACTACACATTTGGAACGGTTTACACGCACTTTGGATCGAAAAGCAAGACGCAGACTTTTTTAAGTCGTAATATGCTCAGCAACACATCGTTCAAATACAAGAACAACGATGAAAGCTCGGAATCGAATCGCATTTTTACTTATGCGAGTACTGAGGAAGAGAACAAGCTTCGCATCGAAAATTCTCGCAATTTGGGTCGTTGGAAATTGTTGGTTGGTGGCGGAACGGAGTTTGTTCAATATGGGGTCGACAATAATGCAAAGGTTTTAATTCCAGGCGCTCCAGGTACAGCGGGTACGGTGAAAGACGTTCAATTTAATAGTTTGTTGGAGTTGTTCAAATACAGTGGATTTGTTCGTGGCTATCGCAATGTGATGGGGACAGGGACTTTGAGTTTCGCGGGCCGATTGGATGGAAATAGTTTTAATAAGTCGATGGGTAATCCTTTGAATCAGCCAACGGTAAGCGTGAGTGCGAGTTTGCCAACTGCGATTTCGGGTTTGTTCTTCAATGCCAATATGGGTCAGTTTTCACAGTTGCCGAGCTACACGGTTTTGGGATACAGGAATGCGCAGGGCAGCTTCGATAACATCGATCGTGTGAAATATATGCGCAATCGCATGGTTGCGGCGGGCTTGCAGTATAACAAAGTGAAAGATACCAAAATCACTTGGGAGGGGTTTTATAAGAATTATTCTAATTATCCGTTTGCTTTGCGCGATAGCATTTCCCTGGGGAATTTGGGGACAGATTTCGCAGTTTTGGGCAACGAGCCGATTAGTTCTGTGGGCAAAGGAAAGGCATACGGTATGGAGTTTTTGCTTCAGCGTAGAAGTCGTTCCGGATTATATGGCATCCTCTCTTACACACTTAGTTGGAGTCAGTTCGATGATAAAAACGGTAAGTCGGCCCGCAGCGCTTGGGATAGCCGTCATACGGTAAGTATGGTGGGAGGTATTAAACTAAAGCGAAATTGGGAAGTGGGAGCGAAGTTGCGTTTTGCAACAGGTCGTCCCTACACTCCAGACGATGTTTCTCGCAGTTTGGTGAAAACGAACTGGGATGTCAGAGGGACCGCTCTGCCGAATTATGGATCCTTAAATTCTGGTAGGTTGGCGAATTTTTCTCAGTTGGATATTCGCGTTGACAAGGTTTGGTATTTCAAGAAGGCGTCGTTGAACTTGTATATGGACATTCAAAATGCATTGAATAATGCCTATTTGGGTCCTCAAACGTTGATTGCTGCGCAGGATGCGGCGGGCAATTTGATTTCGGATCCATCGGCACCGGTGGCATCTTACAAGGGGGAATATTTGGTGAATTCAAGCGGATTCTTACAGCCTTCGATAGGTGTAATTTGGGATTTTTAATAGTTGTAATTGAATCCAGTCTCGTGCGGGTGGATACACATCACAGGGATGCTTTCACTGCGATTCACCAACTGCTGGGTCAATGTTCCAATGATCAATTCTGAAATGCCCTTCTCCGTGTGCGTCATCACCAAAATTAAATCGGCTTTTACGGTGTTGCTATAGTTCAAAATTTCGTTGGCGAAGTTGTCAAGCATGCCGTCTTCCATTGCAAATACTTCGTAAGTTAAACCACTATCTTTTAACTGGTGATTCACCAAGTTGATGTTCGCGGCGATTTTTCTCTGTAAATATTCGTCTGAAGATTTGGTATAAACGACATGTACTTCTGAATTGAATTTTTTACCCAAGTGGATAGCCCAATCAACTTTTTGACGGCTTTCGATTGATAAATCGATAGGCATCACAATTTTTTTGTATCCGCTGTCTTTGGTTGAATTTTGCTTCACCACAACAACGGGAACTTCAGCGTACTGAATGGTTCTTGATGCGTTTGATCCTACAATCTGATCCAAACCGCTTGCGCCATTGCTCCCCATGATGATAGAATCGTAATTGTTGCTGTTGGCAATCCCCGCAATCGTTTTGTATACCTTGCCCTTGTCAACCAGTGCATGCACTTTTACATTGTTTTTCTCAGCGATATCTTTCGCTTTGGTTTCTAATTTGACCTGAATTGCATCGCGCATCACATCAGACTGACTGCCTGAAAAAAGTCCGCCCAAAATACCTTCTTCCAAAATGTAGAGGAGGGTGATTTCATTGCCATAGGCTTTGGCAACGGTAACGGCATGACTTGATGCGTTTTCTGCCACATCCGAGAAATCGGTTGGCACCAGAATGTTGTTGTTTGTTTTGCGAATCATAACCTAAATTGTTAGAGCAAAATTACAATAGAAAGTAGGGTGAAAGTATGATTTTAATCAGAATTTGGATTTTCTGAGAAATGTTAGTTTTCGTCGAGCATCAATTCTACGGTAATCGCATCGGCTAGAAATCTTGCAGCGCTTGGGATAGACCAATGCCCGTTGTGCTCAACGATTTGAAAATTGCCAATTAATTTTTCGATGATGGGTCGTTTTAATTTTTCGAAACCGGGGTATAAAAGATTGATTTGTTGTATGTTGACCCCTTTGGTGAGTCGGAGTTGGGTGAGTAGCAACTCGTTTACGACATCTACTGTGGACAGGATTTCTTCTGTAAATGTTGGCGTTCCGTTTTGGATTCCGCTGATATACAGTGCATTATTGCTTATGTTCCAACGCCTTGATTTGCCATCGTAAGAATGGGCGCTGGGACCAATGCCCAAATAGGGGAGACCTGCCCAATAATTACTATTGTGAATGGCTTGGTGACCGGGTTTGCTCAAGTTGCTGATTTCGTAATGTTCCCAGTTATTCTGCGATGCCCACTGTGATAAATACAAAAATTGCTCTTCGGCATGTTCATCGGGAGGGGTGTTGAGTTTATTTGATTTCGCCCATTTGCCAAACGGGGTGTTTTCTTCTATGGTGAGGGCATAGCAACTTAGATGGTTTACCCCGATGGAATTTACCCAATCGAGTTCTTGTTGCCACTGCATGAGGGATTTTTTCTCCGAGCCATAGATTAGGTCGATGCTGAAGTTGGTAAATCCGATTTCTCTCGCCGTTAGGAGCGATTGGATGGCTTGTTTTACGGTATGTGATCGATTCATCCACTCCAATTCATCGTCGTTTAGACTCTGAATGCCCACGCTCAATCGATTTACTCCCAACGATTTCCATTGCCCCATTGATTCTTGAATCATGTCTTCTGGATTGGCTTCTAGCGTGATTTCTTGAATTTGAGAGATATCAAAATGCGTTGAAACGGCTTCGAAAATTTGTGTAAGTTGGCTATGGTTTAGGATTGATGGGCTGCCGCCACCGAAGTATAAAGTGGTGAGCTTAGTGCTGAATTTCGGTGCTTCATTGTCGATTTCTTTACAAATTGCATCCACCAGCGGTTGAATGTTTTTGAGTTGGGTACTGAAGTGAAAATTGCAGTAATGACAGGCTTTTCTGCAAAAGGGGATATGTATATAAAGGCCTGCCATGGGTGCAAAGGTCAGTCTTTTTTTTGATTCGATAATTGGGTCGTGAACATGCCCTATGAATCTGTTATTTTTGCAGTTCGATGGGTCGCTCAATAAATTTCATTCAACAGGTTTATCTCGCATGGCGGATGATGATTTTGTTGGGGATTGTTTTGGGTGTATCGGCATCGTTGATGGGTCAGTCAGAGCCCGTGCGCGTAAATGGGTTTATTTTTGAGCCGGATTCATTGGGAGCGCGACCCGATTCCTTTGCGATTTTGCGTTTTACCAAAGGAGTCCGTTTTTTGGATTCGCTAAAGGGCGGGAAGTTGGATAGTGTATCGGCCCAGATATCTCGGATAGATTATGGCAGGAAGTTGAAATACAACTACCGCGACCCGTTTGATCCTTACAACAATCAAGTTTTTTATCGTCACGGGCAGGGGAAGTTTTGGTTTTTCGGTTTGGGGATGATTTTGTTGGTGGTGATCATGTATTTCAGGGCGGCGTATCCCAAGCAGTTTGAGTTGCGAATCAAGGGCATATTCAATGGTTATTATTTCAATGAGTTAGTGAACGATCGAACGGTGACGCAATATAGTGGGGGTGCGGGGGTTGTTTTTGTTTTGTCACAGGCCGTTTTTTCTGCTGGTGCGATGCTTTATATGATTTTTGGAGGGTATTTGCAGCTCAATAATTTCTGGGTTTTCATATTATTTTACTTAGCTGTTTTGGGTGGTGTGATGGGGTTGCAAGCGATTCAGTTTTTATTTGCTTCGAGTGTGCACATGGAATCGATGATGAGACGGTTGATCCAAAGGCAGTACAATGTCAATTTTGTGCTCGCTTTAATCTTCTTCCCCTTGTTTTTGGTAACCTATTACAATGGGTATAAGTTTGATGGAGCACCCTTGTCAGAATGGGTGTCGTTTATGCTCGTTTTATGGATTGTGATACGCTCAATATTGTCGTTTGTGGGCTTGTTTCAAGATAGGCAATTGAATTTCCTTGCATTTTTGTATTTTTGCACCCTAGAAATACTTCCGTATACGGTCTTGTTTGCTAGCATATCCCGAATTTAACTATGTCCTCAGCAGAACGCGAAATCAAAGTCAAGAGCATATTGATTACTCAGCCACAACCAGAGGCTGGGAAGAATGTGTACGAAGACTTCGTGAAGAAGTACAAGTTGAAAATCGATTTTAGGTCGTTTATTCACATCGAGCCCATGGCACCGCGTGATATCCGCAAGCAGAAAATCAACTTTTTGGATTTTACGGCCATCATCTTCAATTCTCGCAATGCGGTAGATTATTTTTTCTCTTTGGCAACGGAGATGAAGATCGAGATGCCAGCCGATACCAAGTATTTTTCTATCAACGAGGGGGTTTCGAATTACGTGCAGAAGTACATCGTACCTAGAAAGAGGAAGATGTTTTTTGGCAAGGGGACGGAGGCGGATTTTTTGACGTTATTCAATAAAAATCACAGCACAGAGAAGTTTTTATTTCCTTGTAGCGATATACGAAAGCCTAGTATTCCCGGTCATTTTGCGCAGTTGGGGTACAATTTCACGGAGTGCATTATTTACAATACGGTGAGTAGTGATTTGAGTGATTTGGCGGATGTGTTTTACGATATTTTGGTGTTTTTCTCACCGGCCGATATCAAGAGTTTGTACGACAACTTTCCTGATTTTGTGCAGAACACTACGCGGATTGCGGGGTTTGGAAGCAGCACACAGCAGGCGATTGCTGAGCACAATTTGATTTTGGATATTGCGGCGCCAGCGCCGGGTATTCCGAGTATGTTGGCGGCGTTGGAGGAGTATACTTCTCGGGTTAACGGGAAATAATTTACACGATTTTTTTTAGAATTTCTGTATTTCGCCTAGCCAGGCGTGAAATTCATTTTGTTTTTTGGTAATGAAGAGGGTGAGCGGTCCGCCGTCTTTGGTTTTGAGGTTTTTGGTGATTTCTGAAGTTGGGATGCCGCAGGATCTGGGGGTGATATTGAGTTGGGTGATGTTGAGGTCTTTTATGTTTTGTGCTATTTTTCGTAAGCTGCCGTGGAATTCATGGTGAACGAGGAGGCAGCGGCCGAAGGCCGCTGGAATCTCCCGTAAGGTGTGGAAGAAGCCGGGGTTGGGCGTGGCAGCAAGGAGTTTAAAGCGCTGCGAGATTGAAGTGTGGAGGGAGGATGCAAAAATGGCGGGCGAAGGCTCCCAAATCAACGGACTTGGATGGGCTGACAAAGATTCTATATTTAAATCCGAAAATCGAAGTCCCGTAATTTTTTGATTGGATGCCTTCTCGTTATCTATCCCCCCAATCGCCTCTTCTTTGGAATCAGTAACTTCTTCAGAATTCATCTCGGATGTAATCTCAATGCAATCAATCATCGGCACGGAAGATCTGTCCTTGCTTGGATCCACCAAAACCAAAATTTCCTTGGCTTCGTTCTTGTAACCAATCGACATGATTTCCGTATGGTACTCAAAATGATTGAAAATCCAATTGGGGTCGGTCATCGGACTTAGTTTGATAAGCCACAATTTGCCAACAGCACCATGGACTTCTATCAAATCAAATACATTGGGCAAATAATCCTCCGCCTGAAACGATTTTCTAGTACCCTGAGGCCTCCGGTCAGGATCAACATAAACCATGTCAAAACGCCTATCGGGATTGGCATCGAACCACATTTCGGCGGTCGATTCCAGTCGTGTTGCCGAGATTCCCAGCCGTGCCCAATTGTATCGGACCACCTCGTTAAGTGATTCATCGGGGTCGAGGCTTAAAACGTTGCTGCCACTGTTCGACCAAGCCCAATCGTCGATGCCCAATCCGCCCGTCAACGATAATAATGTCTTTGCTGGAAAATTTTGTGCCTTCCATCGCGCGATGATTTCAGATGTGCATTGCTCAAAACCCTTTTGTGTGACAGCGCATCGAGCCTGAAAATGCATCGGAAGTTTTCCTTGGATCTTGGATAATAAATTCCGGGTTGACAGTATTAAGGGGTGTTCGGCACCGCGTTTTGGGGCCTTTTTATTGGATTTGTGTAATTGATTGTCCTTATTCTCGTACAGTTCGTCAATTTGATGCGAAAAGTCCGGTGGAAATGGATTTATTTTGTATTCGTTATTAATCATGAAGAAAGCAGCAAATCTAATCGCAATTGCCCTATTGTTGGGTGTAGTTTTTACCAGTTGTGGATCACGCAAGCAGGACCGTTGTCCTGAAGTAGGAATGAAATCCACTTCCGTTAGAAAATAACATGAATCCCAATTGGCAAGAATTGAAAGCGGTTGGGGAACTCCCCGAAATCGTTTTAAAGTCTGCTGAAAGGCCGCAAGTGCTGTTTAAACACAGTACCCGTTGTTCTATTAGTACGATGGCGTTGAATCGTCTGATGAAATTGGACGATGCGTTTTTTTCTCAAGCCGATTTCCATTACTTGGATTTGATTGCCCACAGAGACGTTTCAGCTGCAATCGCTGATACCTTTGATGTGCATCATGAATCGCCTCAAGTGGTGGTGGTTATCAATGGCGAAGCGACGTACGATGCATCGCACATGGAAATTACTGTCGCCGAGTTGCTAACAGAAACTGCCGCAAACTCCTAACTCAAACACCATGAAACTTTCCTGCAGCGTGGGTGAAATTCGCATCATCAATAAAACGGTGACAAATACTGATCTCGCCACATTTGAAACAGGAAATGTGCATCCTTTTTATAGCACTTTTGCCTTGGGCAGGGATGTTGAATGGGCTTGTAGGCAGTTTGTGCTAGAGATGAAGGAGGACGACGAAGAAGGCATCGGCACATTTTTAAATATCACCCATAAATCGCCGGCCTTGCTTGGCGATGATGTCGAAATTAGGGCCACCTTGACGGAATTGGAAGGAAATACGGTGAATTGCTCTTTTGTAGTGATGGTTTCTGATCGTTTGGTGGCAGAAGGATCCCAGGGTCAAAAAATCCTAAAAAAAGAAAAGGTAGATCGTTTGATTGAACAGATTCGGGCCTAAACTTTTAATTTCACTACCTTTGAGGTGGAAGTATGGCAGTGAAAGATAATAGAAAGCGTGTTGATGTATTGAACCGGAAAGCGGGTTTCAATTTTCACATCGAGCAGCGTTATGAAGCGGGGATGGTCCTTTGGGGCGGAGAAGTGAAATCCATCAGAAACGGTAATGTGAATATGGGCGATGCCTATTGTGTGTTGGAAGATGGTGAAGTGTATCTCTTGCACATGCACATTTCGGAATTTAAGCAATCGAGCTACAATGTTCATGAGCCGATGCGTCAGCGTAAGTTGCTATTGAATAAGCAGGAGATTAAAAAAATCGAGGGGAAAATTAAGACCAAAGGGTATACGTTGTTTCCAATTCGATTGTACGAAAACGATCGTGGAATTCTTAAGTTGGAGATTGGTTTGGGTCAGGGTAAAAAGACCTTCGACAAGCGGGACGACTTAAAAGAGAAGGATATCGCCCGAGAAATGCAACGCAATAAAATTTAATCGATTTTAATAAATTGGATGCGATAGTGCGCTCGTCCTACGGTTGAATCTGTGATGGATTCTGCGAAATACATACCCGACGAAAGCGCTGCGACATTGATGATGATTTCATTTCCGGCATTGGTGCGGGTGGTGAAAAGGATTCTGCCTGTTGCATCAATGATTTTCCAGTCCATGGATTGAGTGGCTAGGCCCAGATGGATTTCGTGGTTTGTTGGGTTGGGGGTAGCGGTGATGGAACGATGTAGGTTAGGCGAGTGGGTTCCTACTTTTATTGGTGCGGGGATATACGGTTGATGTACTACGGCCAATGTTTCAAAACAGGGAGGCCAGGCGAGAAGCTCATCGGATGGTTGTTTGGCGATCATCACATGGTCTGCGCCGAGGTTGACGATGGATGCGCTGCCATTAAAATATCGACCTGCCGTATTCAGTTTGCCTTTGCTTGTTGCGAGTCCCTTTCGGCCCCAAAACACCATTTGAACATCCGGTGAGCCTTTTGGACCTACGATGAGAGAATCGGTATTGAGTCCAATGGGCGCGAAACGAGGTTTCATTTGAGAAATCGTTGATTGGGAGAATGTTGGGTAACTTACAAGTGCAACATAATCGCCATCGGTGATGCCATTGATAATGGAGTCGATGTGCTTGCCATCGGACAGTGTAAAGCTATAATAGATTTGAGAATCTTTGGGGTAGCCAAATGCAGTGCCGTATCTGCCTGAGGTACATTTGGGGATTACACCTGCCGAAGTGGGTAAAAATGTACTTTGGTTAAAAACGACCATGACAAACAGGTTTGATAGGGTTAGGTATTTTTGACAAATATTTTCGTGTAGGGTATACCACACTGGTGATTTGAAATGGATGCCACTACTTCCCGAATAGGAATTGAGAAAAACGCGTTTGTAATCGCAGTTGCCACCTTTAGGAAGCACGGGTTCTTCGCCATCTCCGACAAGCGAATCTCGGAAAAACATGATGCAATTTGCGGGCATAATCGTATCTGTTTTTTTGGTGTTGTAGTTTACGGAATAGAAAACAGGGATTCGTTGTCCGGCATAAATAGTATCGTTGATCCCAATTCCTTGGGTGGATTTGTAGCGGAAGGTGAGATTTCCGTTTTTGTTGATTTCAGTAATTCGACTTCTTGACGATGCGGGGCCTGGGATGGCATCCCAAACATAGAGGTCGGGCTTGGTATGGAACCAATTTATGGTCAGAGAAACGGGCTTCACCCAGTTCGGGCCTGCATTGCGCACATACCACACGATGGAGTCAGAATAATCGTCGTGTTCGAGTTGAAATCGCTGCGCTTGGGCCGCCGAAGACATCAGAAATAATATCCACAAAATCCAGTGGTTCAAGCGTTGTTTCACAAAGTAAAAATAAGCCATTTGGTTGTAAGACGCGATTTGGGGGATTGGTTGCATGGATCGGTGGTTTTTTCGGACTTTGGCGGTGTTTTCCTCCCGCTCAAACCTCCCAAAGTGTGCAGTCCAGTTGGTTGAGGAAACGGGTTGGCCAAGGTGTGTTGGGTTGGTCGGTATGATGTGCGTATTGGATTTGGTATAGATTGCACAAGTGCTTGAAATTGTAGTTGTGGGGTGTTTCAATCAATGGCATGAGCGCGGGGACGTCCTTCGGACCGCCGATCCAGTTAAAAATTTGTCCGCCACGGTTGTTGAGTACCACAATGCTCAAATTGTTAGGCAATTGGTTGGTCCACAACGCATGCGCATCGTAAATCGCAGAAACATCGCCCAAAATGGCTACGCAATGCGTATCGGGATTTGCCATCGCATAGCCCACGGCCGTGCTCAAAGAGCCATCAATGCCCGAAGTGCCTCGGTTGGCGAAAATACGGGCCTCACTTTGCATTGCCCAAGAAGCGTAACGGATGCTCATGGAATTGCCCATGTGGATGGTAAATCGCGCATCGCAACTGCTCAGCAGGTCGTTCACAACGGCAAATTCGCTCTGATATACCTCGCCCGCGGTATGAGGCAGTCCATCGCCCATTTGTGAAAGGGATTCGCTGATCCATTGCTGCCAATTATTGAGGTAGTTTGTTGCGGATGCTGACATTTGCAAGGCCTGATCCAAGGCGAAAAGGGCATCCACCTCGTGGTGTGGCAAATGCTCGGGATGCGTATGAAAAGGATCGCCTACTGGTGCTTGTAGTGGCGAAATATGAAAATGTTTTTTGGGCTTTTGCGATTTTAG
>Ga0102870_1000084_pt1 | contig 34659 bp, 30 predicted proteins | sample Colrivmet1546B02_FD_78442 | JGI IMG/M metagenome (GOLD analysis project Ga0102870, IMG submission 78442) | Estuarine microbial communities from the Columbia River estuary - metaG 1546B-02 | ecosystem: Environmental > Aquatic > Marine > Intertidal zone > Estuary | place: USA: Columbia River...
CGCCCAAGCCCGTGCAAGCGCCACTGCTGGGCATACTGCAAGAGATTGATAGCATCGCCGCAGACTCCGTCGCCGAAATAATCTCTTGCAGCTTGGCGCTGCCGCCCCAGAGTATTCGCTCGGAGTTTGCCATTGACCGCAATGCCCAACTTTTCCATCTCGTGCGCAAGCGTGAGCGCGCCGGCGCGTTTTTTGGCTACTTTGAAAGCTGGACCGCGGGGGTAAAAATGCCCTCAACAACCGACATTTTTATTCACGAGTCTCGCCACAAATACTTTCGCGAAAATGGCACCAACGTCAGCCACGTCAAACAGAACCTCAGCGCCGTCGCCGCATCCGAGGCCATAGCCGCTCACCTGCATGTTCCGGTGGGCTCGCCCCTATTGAGCTTAGTTCGACTCTCTTACAGTCAGAATGGCGACCGAGAAGAGCTTGTCGATCATTTGCTGGCGCTCTATAACCCAGAGCTATTTCAATACCAGATGGATATGAAGCTCGAGTAAGAGCCTCGGGCACGCGCCATTCATCATTCACTGCAAAAAAAAGCTTACGTTGACGTAAGCGTAACAACGCCCTTACAATGCCGCTTTGTCATCGCCCTGTGGTCACGTCATGCCTAAAACACCCGCACCGCTCGAATACAGCATCAGCCAGCTCACGAAAGAGTTTGGCATTACCACCCGCAGTATTCGGCACTACGAAGATATTGGGCTGCTCGCACCCACCCGTCGCGGGCAAACACGGGTTTACAGTCCAGCGCAGCGCACGCGCCTCAAGCTGATCCTGCGCGGCAAGCGCCTCGGCATTTCCCTAGACGACTCTCGCGACATTATCGATATGTACGAACCCGGCAAGAGCAATGTTGAGCAACTTGAAAAGCTGATCGATGCAATACGCCAGCAGCGCAGCAAGCTCAACCGACAGCTCGACGATATCACCGCCCTGCTCAAAGACCTCAATCAAGCTGAAAACGACTGTATTGACGCGTTAAAAAACCAGTGAGCTACCCTTCACTCAACACACGGAAAAATGGAATCCCTCTATGAACACAGCCTACCCCTCGTTAAATTTTAACCTTGGCGAAGAGATCGACATGCTTCGCGCCAGCGTCATTCAATTTTGCCAGAGCGAAATTGCCCCGCGCGCAGCCACTATCGATCGCGACAATGAATTTCCCATGGATCTGTGGCGAAAAATGGGGGACATGGGGCTGCTGGGCATCACCGTGGCAGAGGAGTTCGGTGGCTCGGGGATGGGGTATCTAGCTCACTCCGTAGCCATGGAAGAAATTTCTCGCGCATCAGCCTCTGTGGGACTCTCCTACGGCGCGCACTCCAACCTCTGCGTCAACCAAATACACAAAAACGGCACCCTCGAGCAGAAGCAGCGCTACTTGCCAAAGCTCTGTTCCGGCGAGCACATTGGCGCCTTGGCCATGTCCGAGCCCAATGCTGGCTCAGACGTTGTCAGCATGAAGCTGCGCGCGGAAAAACAGGGTGACAAATACATTCTCAACGGCAACAAAATGTGGATTACCAATGGTCCCGATGCCCACACCTACGTGATCTACGCTAAGACAGACACCAGCGCGGGTTCGAAAGGCATCACAGCGTTTATTGTCGAGCGCAACACCCCTGGGTTTTCACGCCATCAAAAACTCGACAAACTGGGTATGCGCGGCTCCAACACCTGCGAGCTGGTCTTTCAAGACTGCGCCGTACCCGCAGAAAATATTCTCGGCGGTGAAGGCCGAGGCGTTGCGGTACTCATGTCGGGTTTAGACTACGAGCGCACCGTACTCTCCGGCGGCCCCGTGGGAATAATGCAAGCATGCCTCGATGTGGTGCTACCCTATATTCATGAACGCAACCAATTTGGCCAAGCGATTGGAGAATTCCAGCTTATGCAGGGGAAAATTGCCGATATGTACGCCGACCTCAATGCCTCACGAGCCTATCTCTACGCCGTAGCAAGAGCCTGTGATCTCGGACAAGATTCTCGCAAAGACGCGGCAGCGGTAATTTTATTTACCGCTGAAAAAGCCACGCAAATGGCCCTGCAAGCGATCCAAGCGCTGGGCGGCAACGGCTACACCAGCGAGTACGCCACCGGTCGTCTGCTGCGCGACGCCAAGCTCTATGAAATCGGCGCCGGCACATCAGAGGTGCGACGCATGTTGATTGGTCGCGAGCTTTTTAATCAGACTGCCTAAGAGACATCCCATGCCTACTATCAAGACCAGCATTAACACCAAAAGCAGCGAGTATCAGCAAAACTATGCCGCGATGCAGGGCACGGTTGATGACTTGAAAGCAACACTCGCCACGATCGCCAAGGGCGGCGGCGAAAAAGCCTGTGCCCGTCACAGCGGCCGCGGCAAACTCCTACCCCGCGAGCGCATTCACGCCCTGCTTGATCCCAGCTCACCGTTTTTGGAACTGTCTGCGCTGGCCGCGCACGATGTCTATGGCGAAGATGTGCCTGCCGCGGGCATCATTACGGGTATTGGTCGCATTAGCGGTCAGGAGTGCATCGTGGTCGCCAATGACGCCACCGTCAAAGGCGGCAGCTACTATCCACTGACCGTCAAAAAGCATCTCCGCGCCCAAGCCATTGCCGAGCAGAACAACCTGCCCTGCGTCTACTTGGTCGATTCTGGCGGCGCCAACCTGCCGCGCCAAGACGATGTTTTTCCCGACCGCGAACACTTTGGCCGCATCTTTTTCAATCAAGCCAATATGTCCGCGCAGAATATCCCACAGATCGCAGCGGTGATGGGATCCTGCACTGCCGGCGGCGCCTACGTGCCCGCGATGGCCGACGAATCGATCATTGTCAAAAATCAGGGGACTATTTTTCTTGGGGGGCCACCCTTAGTCAAAGCGGCCACCGGCGAAGTGGTGACAGCAGAGGAGCTCGGCGGCGCCGACGTCCACTGCCGTAAGTCTGGTGTTGCCGACCACTACGCCAACAATGATCACCACGCCCTAGAAATGGCCCGCGCAGCTATAGCGCGACTCAACCGCAGCAAGCCGCGCCAGGGCGATCTCGCCGACGCCACTGAACCACTCTACGACCGCCATGAAATTTACGGCATTGTCCCGAGTCAATCGCGCAAATCCTACGATGTGCGAGAAATCATCGCCCGTGTTGTCGACGGTTCAGACTTTGATGAATTCAAGGCGCTCTACGGCACGACTCTCGTTTGCGGATTTGCACGTATTTTCGGCTATCCCGTAGGCATTGTCGCCAATAATGGTATTTTATTCGGAGAGTCTGCGCAAAAAGGCGCTCACTTCATTGAGCTTTGCGCGCAACGCAAAATTCCCCTCGTCTTTCTGCAAAATATCACCGGCTTTATGGTTGGCAAGCAATACGAAAATGACGGCATCGCCAAGCATGGTGCAAAAATGGTCACCGCCGTGGCCACCGCCAAAGTACCGAAATTTACTGTCCTGATTGGCGGTTCTTTTGGTGCCGGCAACTACGGTATGTGCGGCCGCGCCTACGATCCACGCTTTTTGTTTATGTGGCCCAATGCCCGCATTTCCGTGATGGGTGGCGAACAGGCCGCAGGCGTTTTAGCACAGGTCACCCGAGACAAATACGAGCGCGACGGCAAAAGCTGGAGTGCCCAGGAAGAAGCGGATTTTAAGCAGCCGATCATTGATGACTATGAACATCAGGGCCACCCCTACTATGCGTCCGCGCGGCTGTGGGATGACGGCGTAATCGACCCCGCTGACACACGCATGGTCTTAGGCCTTGCTATTTCAGCCAGTCACAACCGTGAAATTGAAGAGACAAAGTTTGGGGTTTTCCGCATGTAAGTCGCAGAGTTGACTTATCCGTCGACTAAAGTGGCGGCTTAAGCGCCGACTAAAGTGGCGACCCTCTAGCACATGCCAAGATTTTGTAAAAACCCAACGCGATAGCGAGGCAAATGTACAACCATGCAAACAGTTCTCTGTGAAGTAGATCAGCGCGGCATCGCTCGGGTAACGCTCAACAACCCCGACAAACACAACGCCTTCGACGATGCCATTATCGGCGAGCTGACGGCGGTGTTCAGCGCCATTGCCGACAATCCTGCGGTGCGAGTCATGCTGCTCGCTGCAACAGGAAAAAGTTTTTCCGCGGGCGCCGATTTAAATTGGATGCAGCGCATGACCAATTACAGCTACGCCGAGAATCTGCGCGATAGTCAAGCCTTGGCCGAGATGTTAAGGGTGCTCAACTTTATGCCGCAACCGACCATTGCTCGGGTTCAAGGTGCAGCCTACGGCGGCGCGGTGGGTTTAATCAGCTGCTGCGATATCGCCATTGCCGCCAGCGCGGCAACCTTTGCTCTCAGCGAAGTAAAGATCGGTCTTCTCCCAGCAACCATCAGTCCCTACGTGATCAACGCCATCGGACAGCGCGCTGCGCGACGCTATTTCACTACCGCCGAACTGTTCAATGCCCAGCGCGCGCAAGAGATTGGTTTGGTGAGTGAGGTTGTTGACGCAGAGCATCTCGATGAGAAAATTGAAGAGGTTATTGCGCGACTCCTCGGCAACAGCCCCGCCGCCATCAAAGCGGCCAAACAGCTGATTTTTGATGTCGCTGGCAAAGCCATCGACGAACAGCTTATCGAACAAACCTGCGCCACCATCGCAGCTATCAGGGTAAGCCCAGAAGGCCAAGAGGGCTTGCAAGCCTTTCTGGCAAAACGAAAACCGAATTGGTTATTAAAGGATTGAATGCAGCCATGTTTAAAAAAATACTGATCGCCAATCGCGGCGAAATCGCCTGCCGAATTATCCGCACAGCCAAGGCGATGGGCGTGCAAACCGTCGCTGTCTACAGCGATGCCGATCGCAACGCACTGCATGTTCAAATGGCCGATGAAGCTGTCTATCTTGGTCCCGCACCCTCGAAAGAGTCGTATTTGGTTATCGACAAAGTTATCCACGCGGCTCTCAGCAGCGGCGCAGAAGCCATTCACCCCGGCTATGGCTTTCTCTCTGAAAACAGCACTTTTTGCCAACAGTGTGCCGCTCACGGTTTGGTCTTTATCGGGCCACCGGTCGAGGCTATTTTAGCCATGGGCTCAAAGTCAGCCGCCAAGACCATTATGGAAGAGGCAGGCGTTCCGCTGGTGCCCGGCTATCACGGCAAAGATCAAAATCCCGCCGTCCTCAAACAGGCGGCCGATAAGATGGGCTACCCTGTGTTGTTAAAAGCAGCGGCTGGCGGCGGCGGTAAAGGGATGCGCGCAGTGTTCGGCGCCCATGAGTTTGACGAAGCCTTGGCCGCTGCCAAGCGCGAGGCCATGAATGCTTTTAATGACGATATTATGCTGGTCGAGAAGTACTTGCTCGGCCCGCGCCACGTCGAAATCCAAGTTTTCTGCGACCAGCACCAGAATGCCGTCTACTTGTTTGAGCGCGACTGTTCGGTTCAGCGCCGTCATCAAAAAGTCATTGAAGAAGCCCCCGCACCCGGCATGACATCTGACCTCCGCGAGAAAATGGGTGCCGCAGCGGTGCGCGCCGCCCGCGCCATCAATTACGAAGGCGCCGGCACGGTGGAGTTTCTCCTCGACAGCACTGGACAGTTTTTCTTTATGGAGATGAATACCCGGCTGCAGGTCGAACACCCTGTCACGGAGATGATCAGCGGACAAGACCTTGTGGAGTGGCAATTGCGCGTCGCCGCAGGTGAACCCCTGCCGTGCGCGCAAGAGCAGCTGCAGATCAATGGTCATGCCTTTGAAGCGCGTATCTATGCGGAAGATCCCGACAACGACTTTTTGCCAGCTAGCGGTCAAGTGACAGGCTTGCGCACCCCCCAACAGAGTCGCCACGTTCGCATCGACAGTGGTGTGGTCGAAGGCGATGAGGTCAGCATTTATTACGACCCGATGATTGCCAAACTGATCGTCTGGGACAGCGACCGCGACCGTGCTTTAGCGCGCCTGCGAGAAGCTCTCAGCGACTATCAGATTGAGGGTTTAACCAGCAATGTCCGCTTCCTCTACAACCTCGCAAGCAGCGACGCCTTCTGTCAGGGCAATATCGACACCGGCTTTATTGAGCAGCATGAAGCAGAAATCTTTCGCCAGCGCGCGGACGATATAAGTTATGCCGCACCTCTCGCCGGACAGGCTATCTCTGCCGCACGACAGCAGCGCGCCGCAGCCAAGGCCCAGCGCAGCAATGATCCGAATTCGCCTTGGCATCTCGCCAACAACTGGCGTCTAAATCAGCTGGCAATACCCCCTGTGATGATTACTATCGGTCAGCAGCAGGTAGAGGTTGAGGTCACCAGCGCGGTATTGGACTCCAGCGTAAAAGTGGTCACGCAGGCCCAAGGGTTTACACTGTTCACTCCCCGTGGTGCGTTTCAGTGCAGCGAAGTGGCGCCAGATTTAGGCCTTGATCAAGACAATCATCACAGCGGCAGTCTCAGTGCGCCGATGAATGGCACCGTTGTCGCCCTGCTGACTGAAACAGGCAAAACGGTCAGCAAAGGGCAAACCCTTATGGTTATCGAAGCGATGAAAATGGAGCATGCGATCGTCGCGCCCAGCGCCGGCACCGTGAGTGAATTCTTTTATCAACCGGGCGATCTTGTCGACGGCGGCGCTGAACTGCTGGCTTTTGCTGCCAGCGAGGAGATTCTGCAATGAACCTTCCCAGTCGCGTTAGAATCGTCGAAGTAGGCCCCCGCGATGGTCTGCAAAATGAGGCCACCAGTGTTGATGTCGCGACTAAACTTGAGCTAATTCAGCAGCTTAGCGATGCTGGCTTAAGCTACATCGAAGCGGGCAGTTTTGTCAGCCCAAAATGGGTGCCACAAATGAACGGCAGCGACGCTATTTTTCAGCAACTGCCAGCGAACAGCGCAAGTGTTTTCGCCGCCCTCACCCCAAACATGCAGGGCTTAGAGCGCGCACTCGCCTGCGGCGTCAAAGAAGTCGCGGTTTTTGCGGCAGCCTCAGAAAGCTTTAGCCAGAAAAACATTAACTGCTCCATCGCCGAGAGTCTTGACCGATTTCGCCCAGTCGCTGCGCGGGCGATTGCTGAAGGTGTCAATGTTCGCGGTTATATTTCCTGTGTGGTCGGCTGCCCCTATGAAGGCGCCATCGAGCCAAACACAGTGGCTGACGTCGCCAAACAGTTGCTTGCCATGGGTTGTTACGAAATTTCGCTGGGAGACACCATCGGCGTGGGCACCCCTGCCGCCATCGAACGGTTACTGAATCGACTACTGCAAGATATACCGCCCAACCGCCTCGCCGTGCATCTGCACGACACCTATGGGCAAGCATTGGCCAATGTATTACGTGCGCTGCAAATGGGGATTTCTGTTGTCGATAGTTCGGTTGCCGGACTCGGCGGCTGCCCTTACGCCCAAGGAGCATCGGGTAATTTGGCCACGGAAGACCTCGTGTACATGCTCAATGGCATGGGGATAGAGCACGGTGTTGACCTCGCAAAACTGGTTGCCGCGGGTCAGTTTATTAGCCAGCACTTAGGTCGCGTCAATGCCTCAAAAGTCGCTCGAGCGCTCTAGCTGGGGCGCAGCACTACTGGCAACATCAACCCAAGACGCTATAATAGCCGCCAAACCCCGCCGCACAGAGACCATCCCCTTGACCCAATTTCGCCCTTGTATCGATCTGCACCAAGGCAAAGTCAAACAAATTGTCGGCGGCAGTCTCACCGACAGCGGCGCGCAAACAAACTTTGTCAGCGCACACGGCGCTGCCTACTACGCTGACCTCTATCGCCAGAAAAACCTCCGCGGCGGACACATTATTGCCCTGGGACCAAACAACCAAGAACAGGTTTTGCAAGCACTTGCCGCCTACCCCAACGCCCTGCAATACGGCGGCGGTGTTACCTGCGACAACGCCACAGACTATTTAAGGGCCGGCGCCAGTCACGTTATTGTTACCTCGCATTTGTTTGAACATGGCCAGTTTTCTTGGTCGCGCCTTGACGCTATCAAAGCTGAAGTGGGCCGTGAGCGTCTCGTGCTCGATCTTAGCTGCCGCAAAACGGCTGACGGCTGGTTTATTGCAACAGATCGCTGGCAGACCATTACGAGCATGCAAGTCAATCAGAAAACCCTTGCAGAACTCGCCTCTCACTGCGCCGAATTTCTTATCCACAGCGCCGACGTTGAGGGCTTGCAGGCCGGTATCGACGAACCCTTGGTCAGTCTCCTTGGCCAATACTGCACGGTGCCAACCACCTATGCTGGAGGCGCTCGCTCCCTCGCGGATCTTGATCGTGTGAAGGCGCTATCGCAGGGTCGTATTGATCTCACCATCGGCAGCGCATTGGATATATTTGGGGGTTCAGGTGTGACCCTCGACGACTGCATTGCATGGAACACAGATCACAATCAGCCCCCTCGCTAATGCGCGTGTAAAATACTCACTATAGGCCGATTGGCCTGCCATAGTTGTGCCTAGCTATTCCCTCAACGCTGTTCTTGTGTAACCATCCCACCCAACAAAAATTGCCGCACAGCTAGTGTGCGCACAAAAAGATTACTTTAAGGGTGGGGAGTGTTATGTCTGTTGTCGATTATCAAGTTCACGAACAAATAGGAATTATTTGGATTAACAATCCACCGGTGAATGCCCTCTCCAGCGAGCTGAGAAACGGCATTCATCAAGCCGTATTAAATGCTCAAAGCGACGCCACAAAAGCGCTGCTATTGATCTGTAAAGGTCGCACTTTTATCGCCGGTGCCGATATTTCCGAATTTGACAAACCTGCAACCAAACCTTCATTTAACGATATCCTGGGTACCATCGAATCGTCCTCTAAACCCGTTATCGCGGCCATTCACGGCACTGCGCTGGGCGGCGGCTTGGAGACTGCCCTTGCCTGTCACTATCGCTGCGCTGTCGGCTCAGCCATGGTGGGCCTGCCAGAAGTGAAACTTGGCCTGCTGCCAGGGGCTGGCGGTACTCAGCGAGTGCCGCGACTAATCGGTATAGAAGCGGCGATTAAAATGATCACCGGTGGCAACCCTATACCCGCCGCCGCGGCACTGAGTGCCAAGCTTATTGACCATGTGATTGACGGTGACGATCTGCTGCAAGGGGCCCTCGCCTACACGGAACAGCTGATTGCGGATAATGCGCCTCTCAAGCGCGTGCGCGATATCACCATCGACCCCAGCTCGATACCAGCCGGCACGTTCGACACTATCCGTGCGCAATTTGCGGTGCAGGCCCGCGGCCTGATCGCGCCGCAACAGATTATTAACTGCATTGAAGCCGCTGCCACCCTGCCCTTTGATGAGGGACTAGCCGCCGAGCAGCGCTTTTTCCATGAATGCATGGTATCCAGTCAGTCTGCGGCCATGCGTCATATGTTCTTCGCCCAGCGCGAGGCGAACAAAATAAAAGGTCTGCCAAAGGACACGCCCCAGCGACCGATTAAGTCTGTCGCCATCATCGGTGGCGGCACTATGGGCGGTGGTATTGCCATGAACTTTGCCAGCATTGGCATACCCGTGACACTTCTCGAAATCAACCCAGAAGCTCTGCAGCGTGGCCTCGGTATTGTCGAGAAGAATTACAGTAATTCCGTCAAAAAAGGCAAGCTTAGTGACGCTAAAAAACAAGCCTGCATGGATTTGATCAGCGGTACCACTGACTACCAAGACTTGGCCCATGTCGATCTGGTGATCGAAGCCGTGTTCGAAAATCTTGCCATCAAACAGCAAGTGTTCAGCCAGCTCGATAAAGTGTGCAAGCCTGGCGCAATTCTCGCCACCAACACCTCCTATCAAAATATTGACCAAATTGCGGCTGCCACTCAGCGTCCGCAGGATGTTATTGGTCTGCACTTTTTCAGCCCCGCCAATATTATGAAGCTGTTAGAGATTGTCCGTGCCGACAAAACCGCTGACGATGTTATTGCCACCGCCATGCAGTTGGCTAAAACCATTGGCAAAGTGCCAGTTCTTGCGCGAGTCTGCGATGGCTTTATCGGCAATCGTATGTTTAGCGAATACAGCCGCGAAGCACAACTGTGCCTTATCGAAGGCTCAACGCCAGAACAGATCGATACAGTGATGCAAGATTTTGGCATGGCCATGGGCCCTATCGCTGTCGGTGACTTAGCCGGCATTGATATTGGCTACAAAGTGCGCGAAGTGCTCAGTGACGAGCAAAAAGGTAATCCTGCGAGCTACTGTATCGCCGATGCCCTTGTGGAAATGGGCCGACTGGGACAGAAAACCGGCGCCGGTTACTACAAATACGATGCTCAGACGCGCGCGCGAACCAATGATCCAGAGGTAATGGCACTGATCGAGTCGATGGCGGTGGCTCACAATATCAGTCGCCGCGAATTTTCGGATGCCGAACTTGTCCAGCGTCTGATACTGCCGTTAATTAACGAAGGCGCGAAGATTCTGGAAGAAGGTATCGCGCAACGGCCTGGCGATATTGATGTAGTGTATGTGTTTGGCTACGGCTTCCCGGTCTACCGCGGCGGCCCAATGCAATACGCCGACGAGTTGGGCTTAGCCAGCGTTTACGAGCAGCTGACTCGACTCCATCAAGAGACCGGCGAAGCATCGTGGCAACCCGCTGCATTGATTAAAACCCTTGCCGAATCAGGCAGTAGTTTCGCGCGCTGGGCCTCTGAACAGGCGTAACTCTTACCGTTAGCAATCAACCACCGGCAGTGCCCTGCCGGTGGCGATATTTGTCTCTGGCGCTGCTACAATGCGGCGCATTTTAACAGGGATAGGTCTTTACAATGTTCAACCGGTTTTCCATCAAACTCACGCTTTTTATTCTCCTGCTCATCAGTGCTGCAGCACGCGCTGAAACTTTCGTCCTTACCGCCATTCCCGATGAAGACGAGTCTCATCTGCAGGAGCGCTTCGACAAAGTGGCGCGCTACCTTCAAAGCCAACTCAATGTCGACGCACGCTATATTCCGGTAAAAAGTTATGCCGCGGCCGTCACTGCCTTTCGCAACAATCAAGTGCAACTGGCCTGGCTTGGTGGACTTTCCGGCGTGCAGGCGCGCCGCTTGGTGCCTGGCAGCGAAGCCATTGCCCAGGGCTACGAAGATCAGTTCTTCAAAACCTACCTAATCGCTCACCGCAGCAGCGGTCTCATAGCCAGTGCAGAATTCCCCAGCGGCATTGTCGGCAAAAGCTTTACCTTTGGCGCGAAAGGCTCCACCTCGGGAAGACTGATGCCAGAGTCTTTGTGAGGTCAGTAAACGATAAAGAACCCTGTTTTAACGAGCGCTATCTTTTAACGAGAAGATAGGCGTTATCTGCCACAGACAAGCCCCGCGAGGCTCATCACAAGTCTCGCGGGGCACGCCACAAAATGCAGACGCTTAGCTTGGATCTGTTTCGTAGTCAGAGATTAGCGGGCAAGAACAAATCAAGTTGCGATCGCCATAGACATTATCCAATCGACCGACCGGTGGCCAATACTTATTGGCGCGCACAGAAGTCACTGGATACGCTGCTTGGCTGCGACTGTAACCTCTCGTCCAATTGTCGGCGGTCACCACTGCTGCGGTATGGGGTGCATGCACCAGCGGATTATCGTCGAGGGAGAACTGTCCCGAGGCGACCTGATTGATTTCCTGCTTGATGGCAATCATGGCATCACAAAAGCGATCCAACTCGGCCTTCGACTCACTCTCTGTCGGCTCGATCATCAAGGTTCCAGCAACTGGGAAGGACATGGTGGGTGCATGGAAGCCATAGTCGATCAAGCGTTTGGCGATATCGTCGACGCTTATGCCAATATCGTCTTTAATGCCGCGGACATCCAAAATACATTCGTGCGCAATACGACCGTGTGCGCCTGTGTACAGAATTTCATAGTGATCCTGCAAGCGAGTGGCAACATAGTTGGCATTCAAAATAGCCACTTCAGTCGCTTGCTTTAGGCCAACACGTCCCATCATGCGGATATACATCCATGTGATCGGCAGAATACTGGCACTGCCGTAGGGCGCTGCAGAGACCTGTCCACCGCGGCGCTCACCGCCTTCAAACTCTTTCGGCATAAAGGGCGCTAGATGCGCACCGACGCCGATGGGACCAACACCAGGACCGCCGCCGCCATGGGGGATACAGAATGTTTTATGCAGATTCAAGTGAGAGACATCGCCACCGAATTTACCCGGCTGACAGACACCGACCATAGCGTTGAGATTGGCGCCATCGATATACACCTGACCGCCGTGCTCATGGACAATGTCACAAATTTCCGTGATGCGCTCTTCGAACACCCCGTGGGTAGACGGGTATGTCACCATAATCGCTGACAAATTAGCAGAGTGCGCTGTAGCCTTGGCCTGCAGATCGTCCACATCCACATTGCCCTGATCGTCACACTTCACCACCACCACTTGCATGCCACACATTTGCGCAGACGCTGGGTTAGTGCCGTGTGCCGAACTTGGAATGAGACAGACATTTCGATGGCTGTCGCCGCGGCTCTCGTGATATCCGCGAATCGCCAACAGCCCAGCATATTCACCTTGAGATCCCGCGTTGGGTTGCAGTGACATTGCGTCATAGCCTGTGGCGGCGCATAACATCGCTTCGAGATCATCGATCATGGCGCGGTAGCCGAGAGTTTGGCTGGCCGGCGCAAAGGGATGCATGTTGGAAAATTCCGGCCACGTAATGGGCAGCATCTCCGCCGTCGCATTGAGCTTCATGGTGCATGAGCCGAGCGGAATCATGGCGCGATCGAGGGCAATATCTTTATCCGACAGCTTGCGTAAATACCGCAGCATTTCTGTCTCAGAGTGATAGCGGTTAAATGTCGGATGTGTCAGGAAGCTATCGCTGCGCACTAGATCAGTCGGCAGCGCGGCACCCACTTCTTCAGAAAGCTGCTCGATAGAAAGATTGTGGTTGCCAATCAAAATATCCCAAAGACATGCGATGTCGTCACGTGTCGTCGTCTCATCAAGAGACACGCCGACGGTGGATGCATCAATTACCCGCAGGTTAATTCCGCGGCCTTCAGCAGCAGCATGAATATCAGCCGTGCGTGCGCCGGTCTTGATGGTGAGAGTATCAAACCAATGGGTGTTGACCAGCTCAATGTTGTTCAGGTGTAGACCCTTTGCTAGCACAGAGGTCATTAAATGAACCCGCTGGGCAATGCGGCGCAACCCATCGGGGCCGTGATAAACCGCATACATGCTGGCAATAACCGCTAACAACACTTGCGCCGTACATATATTGGAAGTCGCCTTTTCGCGGCGAATATGCTGCTCGCGTGTCTGCAACGCCAAGCGATAGGCTGGCTCGCCATTGGCGTCTTGCGACAGCCCCACTAAACGACCGGGCAAGTTGCGCTTAAACGCTTCACGGGTGGCCATATAGCCGGCATGGGGGCCGCCAAAGCCAAGAGGCACACCAAAACGCTGGGTGGACCCGATGGCGACATCAGCGCCCAGAGAACCGGGTGACTCAAGTAGCACCAAACTTAATATATCAGCAGCCATAACGACCAAAGCACCCTGCTGCTGTGCTTGTTTGACGATGTCGCGATAATTGTGGATCTCGCCACTCGCACCGGGGTATTGCAGCAATAAACCAAACATTTGCTCGTCCGCAGTCAATGCTGCTGGATCAACGACTGCCACGTCGATACCCATGGGTTCCGCGCGAGTTTTGATAATTTCGATGGTCTGCGGCAGACAATCACGATCGACGACAAAACGCATAGACTTCGATTTCGACATGCGCTGACAAAGAGCCATTGCCTCGGCGGCTGCGGTGCCTTCATCCAGCATCGACGCGTTGGCCATCTCCATGCCAGTAAGGTCTGTCACCATGGTTTGGAAGTTGATCAACGCTTCCAAGCGGCCCTGCGAAATCTCGGGCTGATAAGGCGTATAAGCGGTGTACCATGCGGGGTTTTCAAGAATATTGCGCTGCACAACATTGGGGGTAAATGTGTTGTAGTAACCCTGACCAATAAAGCTGCGCAGTACCTTGTTTTGTTTCGCCATCACGCGCAACTCAGCAATTGCCTGCGCTTCGCTGCAACCGTCGACAATATCCAGCGCCGCGGTCATCGCAATTGCCTTGGGGACAACCTGGCGGGTTAAATCCTGGAGGGTCTCGCAACCCACTATCTCAAGCATTTTTTGTTGATCGTCGGCGCTTGGTCCAACATGACGTGCAATAAACTCTGCCGCGTTTTCCAACCCTGTCAAAGTAGTTTGTGTGTCTAACATTGTTACTGCTCCCCGAAAAAGAATATTGCGCAAACAAAAAAGTTAAATAATCAGTGCGGCCCACCCGAAACAAACACCGCTAATCCTGCCAATCGCGTTAGCCTCGATAGTAGCGCTGCTCAAGCAGCGGCATTTTAGCCACGGTGATCGGTCTCGCCACGCCGCGAACCAAGGCATTCAACTGCGTCCCAACCGCCGCCAGCTCCGTAGGCACGTAACCCATGGCAATGGGCGCCTGCAGCGTTGGGCCAAACCCTCCGCTGGTGATTGCGCCAACCACGGCGCCACTGGCATCAACAATCTCAGCGCCCTCACGCACTGGCGCGCGGCCATCAACAAGAAAGCCAACACGCTTCTTGGCCACACCATTGGCGATTTGGGCAAAAATTGCCTCGGCGCCCAAAAAGCCGCCCTCTTTCGCACCGCCAACACGACGTGATTTGCTAATACTCCACAGAATCCCTGCTTCAACGGGTGAAGTGGTTACATCCATATCATGGCCATAGAGGCACAGTCCCGCCTCAAGACGCAGTGAATCACGCGCGCCAAGACCAATCCATTCAACAATATCGTAGGAGAGCAGCTTGTCCGCTAAGGCAAGGGCATCGCTTGGCGCAACGGAAATTTCAAATCCATCTTCACCGGTGTAACCGGATCGTGTGATGTAACAGTCCATACCATCAATGGTGGCGCGGCAGCCGTTCATAAATACAAGCTTATTCGCCTCCGGCGCCAGCTCAGCCATAACCTCCTTCGCGCGCACCCCCTGCAGCGCCAAAAGACCGCGATCGCCGAGATAGGTGACATCAAAATCCGGCAGGTGCTGCCGAATATGGGCGATATCCGCATGCTTACAGCCAGCGTTGACCACCAGAAAGAAGCTGTCTTCAGCCCAGCGCGTAATAATCAGATCATCGAGCACACCACCGTCTTCCGCGGTAAAGGTCGCATAGGTCTGCTGATTGATGGCCAGTGCTTCTAGGTCGACTGGAACCAATTTCTCAAGCGCCCGCGCAGCACCTGCGCCGGTTACAACCACTTGCCCCATGTGAGAAACGTCAAACAAACCTGCTTTCTCCCGGCTATGCAGATGCTCCTGCATAATGCCCGCGCGGTATTGGACTGGCATAAGGTAGCCTGCAAAAGGAACCATTTTCCCGCCTGCAGCAATGTGGTAATCGTAAAAAATAGTCTTATTGACTTCAGAATCTATCGACATAGGATGCTTTTAAACCTCAGGACAATGCAATGGGGTTGTGTACGTGGCCGTCCAACTCAACCATTCCTTTGGCTCTAACATCCTAACGTGCGAGCGTCGACCAACGCGCTAACAGCGCATAATAGGCTTCTGGTTATAATTTGTTAAATTAATAGATACAATGCTGCTATTAATATTTTAAATGTTAGCTAACTGCGTAAAAACACTGAAAAATCGAGTTCAACATGAAAAATTTACCCATGGATTTGCTGCGCGCCTTTGTCTCAGTTGTGCAATTAAACAGCTTCACCAAAGCCGGTGAGCTACTGGGGCGCTCGCAACCGGCCGTAAGCTTGCAAATTCAGCGTTTGGAAGAACTGCTGGGGGAAAGTTTGCTGCTGCGCAATGGGCAAAACCTCGAGCTGTCCGAGGCCGGCGAGAACCTCTATGGCCATGCCACACAAATTTTGGCCCTTAACGACCTAGCTGTCAGTCAACTGTCAAAGAGCGCGGTAACGGGGAAAATTCGCTTGGGAATTCCGAGTGAATTTGCCACCATTTTACTGCCTAAAATCGTCAGCCGTTTCGCCAAAGCCTATCCCAATGTGACGCTGGAAGTGAACTGTGAACTGAGCAAAAACCTACTCTCAAAAGTTGGCAAGGCCAGTCATGATCTTATTTTGGCACTCTGTGACGACCCGGGCTCGAGCAATGATGAATTGGTGAATACAGACGAATTGGTGTGGGTTACCAGCGCCGACCACAGCGCGCAAAAGGCCTCACCTGTGCCATTGATCGTCGCAGCTCAGGGATGCATCTATCGCCAACGCGCTATTGCGCTGCTCGACAAAGCCAAACAACCTTGGCAAATCGTTTACACCATTCCGGACTTAACCGGCATTCAATACGCCATTCAAGAGGGTTTGGGGGTGACCGTGCTGGCCAAAAGTACTGTGCCCAGCAATCTCAAAATTATGCGCCCTTCAGAGCAATTTCCCGAGCTTGGGACAGTGGGAATTAGTTTGATTAATGCCAACAGAAAGAATCAAGCGGTGCATTTGCTGACGGAATTTTTAAGGGCAAGCCTCGCCTAAATCGGCGCTGACAGCTAGAGCGAAAACCAAAACCGGTAGGGATAGTCCGACGCTTTTTGCGCTGGCAGTGGCGTCAGGCCAAGATGCTCAAAGAAACTTACAGAAACACGCTCTGCACGAATTAGCACACCGACGACATCCGCATCTAATGCCACGCTAACAAAGGCCTCAGTTAATAAATACTTGCCCCAACCTTTCGCCTGACAGTCTGGCAACACATAGAGTCCATGCACTAACTTTGCTGGGCCGTTAACCGTGGCATGCACTGACGTTTGATCCCACACCACCACGGCCACTATTTTGTTCCCTTCGAGCCCAACGGTGAAACGAAAATAATCAAAGTCTAATGGGCTATAAGACATAGCGGTAACGGCAAGGCGTTTTGCACGCTCAGCCATCGGCCAAACCGAGATGGCTTCACTAACAACAGTATTGATCACATCAAGATCGGTTTTATCCGCAAACCGAGTGAGCATCTTTTCGGCCTCCTAAACGCTATTAAGCGACGTAAATCACACCTGAGTTAATCAAATATCCCGTTGTCCCGGAGGAACAAAGGCACATCGAAATGCGTGGCAAAATGGATACCCAACACTGTTGCGTCAGCACCTCTGGCAAAGGCTTCTTTCAGTGGCTTGTGATCCATAAAGTCAATAATATTTTCCCGGCTATTGGGGAGTTGTAACGACGGATTTCCGGCTGTCGCCACCGTTTTAAATATCTCGTACCACTGCGGCCAATTGAGGGTTTCAACTACTTCGCTGGGCGGCAAAGCCTCTTTGGACGCGTTCTCCAGCGCTCTTTGAATTTGCTCCACGCGATCATGCTTAAATGCACGTTTTTGAGTATTTGATGTGCCCTGCGAGCTCTTTTGTGAAGAGGCCCGGTGCAAAAAGTTCCGCCAAAATGTCATAGGATTCACCCACGCAACAATGGACGCCAATGCAAAATACCAAACAGCAACACCATCAGACTATTTTTGATGGATGCATGGCCCGCCTCACGGAGTTTCTTAAACATCACCATCAACTCCAATGCATGAACCGCAAACATAGCGAGTCCACTCCAAAGAATCCAAGGCAGTTCAGTATCGATAATCGGCACAAAAAAATTGACGGCAAAACCCAACCAAAAGATCAACAAGACTACTTTACTAGCAGCGATAAAGGTTTTCATTTGGACAGGTCCCCTTATTTGATACTACTTATTACTTTTACTCGGTTAGATAGTCTCAAACCACGCCCGATGATGCAAATCTATTCTTACCACAAAGGTTATAATCGCCCCACCTCATCTGTGTGCTCGACGGGTTTTCAGCGCAGATCTGCACATGCAGAAGTTGATTCTGCTCGCCATCAAGATCACTATGCGTGCTGGCCATTTTCCGCCTGCAGAGTGTGATGGCGTTGTTGAATTAAAGGCCCCCAATAATGTTCGGTAATCACAATGGTCGTTAGGAGCGAAATAAGGTGAAAATAACCACAGTCAACAGCCAAGTGTCCGTCTCTGATCAGATTCACAGCAACGATATCGCAACGCTATCGGACCTTGGTGTAACCACCATTATCTGCAACCGCCCTGATGGCGAGGCCGCCGACCAGCCCAGCGTCGAAGAAATCACTGCGGCTGCAAACGCCCGCAATATAGTGGTGGTCAACCTTCCCTTTACCGCAGGTAAAATGTCCGACAGCGCAGTGCTGGTATTTCGCGAAATTATGGGCAGTGGACAGCGTATTCACGCCTACTGCCGCACCGGCAACCGCTCCTCCATGATCTTTGACGCTGCAAATCGGAGTGGCCAATCAACGGCACCTGCACTATCACCAACAGCGACACAGGCAAAACCCACATTTGATATTGTGATTATCGGCGCAGGTGCCGGTGGCATTGCCGTCTCGGCGAGCCTGCTTAAACGCAACAAAAAGCTGCGTATCGCTTTGATCGACCCCTCTAGCAAACACTATTACCAACCCGGCTGGACCATGGTGGGCGGCGGTGTTTTTTCAGCCAAATCCACTGAGCGACGCACCGCAGATTTAATTGATCATCGCGCCAGTCTCATTGTGTCAGCGGTCACTCAAGTAGTCGCCGAAGAGAGCAAGGTTGTCCTCAGTGATGGCGGCGAAGTCTACTATCAACAACTCGTAGTTGCGCCCGGTCTCGTGATTAACTGGGGCGCCATCGAAGGCTTGTCGGAGTCCCTCGGCAAGTATGGAGTGACATCAAACTACCGCTATGATCTCGCGCCGTACACATGGGAATTGGTTCAGCAAACCACCCATGGCAAGGCGATATTTACCCAACCCCCCATGCCCATTAAGTGCGCTGGCGCGCCACAAAAAGCACTCTACCTGTCCGCCGACCACTGGTACAAAAACAACACCATCAACAACATTGATATCGATTTTTGTAATGCCGGCGGCCTGTTGTTCGGCGTCGCCGCCTATGTTGAACCTCTGATGGCGTACATTAAAAAATACAACGCTGCGCTGAGCTTTAATCACAACCTCGTTAAAGTCGATGGCCCGAATAAAAAGGCTTGGTTCGACGTATCCGACAGTCACGGCAACAAAACCCGCGTGTGCAAAGAGTTCGATATGCTTCATGTCTGCCCACCGCAGCATGCCCCTGATTTTATTCGAAGCAGCGGACTCTCCGATCAAGCCGGATGGCTCGATGTCAATCCTCAGACTTTGCAGCACAAGCAGCACAGCAATATCTGGGGCCTCGGTGACGTCATGAATACAACAAATGCCAAGACAATGGCAGCCGTGCGCAAGCAAGTGCCCGTGGTGGCAAAAAATATCTGTGCCGCACAGGCGGCTCAGCAGCCCGCGGCACATTACGACGGCTACGGCTCGTGTCCGCTGACGGTTGAGCGAGGTAAAATTATCTTGGCAGAGTTTTGTTATGGCGGTCGCGTTGCGCCAACCTTTCCAAACTGGCTCAATAACGGCACCAAACCCACACGTTTGGCGTGGTTGCTAAAAGCCGTTGGTTTGCCTTTTGTTTACTGGAACCTCATGCTCAAGGGTCATGAGTGGTTCACTGATTGTCCTGCGGAAAAATAAGCCATGCTTCTGAAGAATCTGTTCCTGAGACTGCCCGCCGCCGGATGGCTGCGCGACTACAATACCAGCACGTTTAAGGCGGATATGGTTGCAGGTGTGGTGGTCACCATGATGCTGATCCCACAATCGTTGGCATACGCCCTGCTGGCCGGATTGCCCGCCGAAACAGGGCTATATGCCAGTATTTTCCCGTTAATTGCCTACGCCGTGTTTGGCAGTAGCCGCGCCCTCTCGGTGGGACCAGTCGCAGTCGTATCACTGATGACCATGGTCGCGCTGAGCAAGATTGTCGAGCAAGGCTCCGTCGACTATATCAGTGCAGCAACCGCACTGGCGCTGCTCACTGGCGGGTTTTTACTGTTGATGGGGACCTTTAGACTGGGCTTTATCGCCAATTTTTTGTCCCACACGGTTGTCTCTGGATTTATTACCGCCTCCGGTATTCTTATTGCGCTCAGCCAATTACGTCACATTGTTGGCATCTCAGCCCACGGCGATACGGCGCCCGAAATACTGCGCACGCTGGCAGCAAATATGACCACCATCAATGGCACTACCGCGGCAATTGGGCTGCTCGTATTAGTTTTTTTATTCTGGGCGCGCAGTGGCGTTGCACCCCTGCTAACGCAGCGTGGGCTTACCCAAAACAATGCCGCTCTCATTGCAAAAGCTGCGCCAGTCATAGGCGTCGTGACAACCATTTTTTGTGTTTGGTATTGGCGTCTTGATCTGCAGGGTGTGGCCATTGTTGGCACCATTCCCACTGGGCTGCCGCGTATCGCGATGCCACAGATTTCCTTTGCGCTGATCGAACAACTGTGGCTGCCTGCACTGAGTATTGCGATTATTGGCTATGTTGAGTCGGTATCAGTGGGGAAAACACTCGCGGCAAAAAAGCGGACTAACATAGATACCAACCAAGAGCTCTTTGGCTTGGGCGCAGCCAATGTGGCATCTGCTATATCGGGTGGATTTCCTGTCACCGGCGGGCTGTCACGGTCTGTGGTCAACTACGACGCCGGCGCCGTAACCCAAGCCGCCAGTATTTATGCCGCCATCGGTATTGCTTTCGCCTCACTGTATCTCACTCCAGCACTCTACTTTTTACCCAAAGCAACACTTGCGGCCACCATCATTGTGGCTGTGCTGTCAATTGTTGATCTCGCCATTGTGCGCAAGACATGGACCTTTTCAGCCAGTGACTTCCGCGCGCTAATGATTACCATTCTCGGCACGCTACTGTTTGGCGTAGAAGCGGGTGTTCTCTGCGGGGTGCTGCTCTCTATTGGCCTCTACCTCTACCGCACATCGATTCCCCATATCGCCGAAGTCGGTCTCGTTGAAGGTACGCAGCACTTCCGCAACATCCAGCGCTACCGCGTAACCACCAATGTTCACGTGCTCAATCTACGCGTTGACGAAAGCCTTTTCTTTGCCAATGCCTCATTTTTAGAAACGCTTATTTACAATCGTATTTACGCCAACGACAAAATTGCCCATGTGGTTTTGATGTGCAGCGCCATCAACGAAATTGATTACAGCGCTCTCGAAGTGTTAGAAATGACTAACGAGAGGCTACGTGATCAGGGTATTTGTCTGCACCTGTCAGAGGTCAAGGGTCCGGTCATGGATAATCTGCGCTATTCAGGATTGACTGAAATGCTCTCCGGCAATATTTATCTCACGCAGTTTGATGCTTTTCAGCAACTTAACCAGCTAACCCAAGACTGATCTAGCGCGGCTACTCTTAGCACAAATTGACCGCACTTGATCGATTTGAAGTTTGATCAATCTCGCCTGCCAGTCATTATTGATCGCACCGCGTCTGTCTAAAAAGAGATCACAGAACGGTGAAAGAACTCTGCAGATCAAGTATCAATGTTGGACTACTTGGTTCAGTTTCACGCCGGGCTTGGCACTCTCGACCAACTCGCCTTGGTCTATCACCAAGACACCATTGACTAGCACGTAGGGCAAGCCGACGGAGGTTAAAAAAGGCTCGCGGTAAGTTGCGCGGTCACTGAGTGTTTTCAGATCAATCACAGTAATATCGGCATCCATCCCCTCTTGAATTCTGCCTTTGCGCCCAAACTGCGGTGCGCTTTTTCCCAGCAGTTGAGCGGGAAGCAATGTGATTTTAGCCAACAATGCCAGTGTATCTTCAGACTCACCTTGCGCAAATCCGTAACGCGCCAAGAATCGCGCAAAGGTGCCAACACCGCGCGGGTGCACTTTTTCCTCAAGATTGAAAACCGGCATGGCATCACTAGCAATAATAACCCCTGGGGCCAAAATCGCTTGACGGGTCCACGGCTCTTTCCCGTAATGATGGATAATCTGACCTTCGGGATACTTAGCGCGATACTCTTGCCACATAGCTTCATTGAAACGCTCACCCGTCGCAGCCCACTCCACATCCTCGTAGGAAATATCAAAAATCTCCTGCCAATTGCGCCCAAAGACAGCTGCGCCAATTTGCGTAGAGCCTGCATTGTAAGGGTAAGCTTCCGTGGTCACCTGCACGCCCTGAGCGCGGGCCTGTTCAATCATGGCCAAAAATGCGTCCACCTCACCCATCGCGTTCGCGTTGATATGGCAGACATGGACGGTCGCCCAGTGCTTTTGCGCCAGTGCGATAATATCGCGCAACCCTGAGATATCACCGGGCAAGCCGCGCTGAATATGAATAAAAAGGGGCGCGGCATAGTTCGCAGCAACCGTAAAAATGACCTCTAACTCATCGGCAGACATTGCCTGTGTAATGTAATCCAACAGCAATCCAATACCGAAGGCACCCTCGTCGAGCTGTGCGCTGAGCAATGCTGTCATTGCTTCAAGCTCCGCCGCTGAGGCATGCGCCGAAAATGTTGCCCCCCTGCGCGTGGCTTTTTCGCCATCAACAACCGTGCGTTGAGCGGTAACGGAAAGCTGTTCAGCCCCTTCCAAGATCGATTGACGAATCCAGATATGACCCGCCGACGCGCCATAATTGATCAACGCGCCCGCGGGAAACAGTGTCTCAAGTTGACCGACGGGATAGGCGCCCGCTTCAAGCTCTAATGCCGTTGTCACGCCGTCAGCCACCTGCAAACGCTGGCCGAGTTCATTAATTGCATGGCTGTGGATATCAATAAACCCCGGCGCCACAATCAGCCCTGACGCATCAATAGTTCGCGACGCGGCACGTGTGTCAGACCCGACATAAACGATGCGACCGTCACTCACAGCAACATTGGCAACCGCGTCCAAGCCTGTTTCGGGATCCAAAACACGTCCCCCAACAAACAACACATCAGCACTCTTGCCATCGCCCGTCAGGTCACCTTTGAAGCTATAAAAAACCACGACCACACAGGTAATAAGCACCAACAACAGACTATTTTTCATCGCAATTACACCCCAACCAGAGTGAAGAAATAAACTTCATAGTAAGCACAGTTCTCATCACTGCCAAGAACAAAAAGCGATACCCGGAAAAACCCGGGATAGACAATTATGGGATGACAACTAATATCGACGAAACAGGTTAAAACGCAGCAATACCTGTCTGACCACGCCCTAAGATCAAACCGTGAATATCATGTGTTCCCTCATAGGTGTTGACCGTTTCCAGATTCATCATGTGACGCATCACAGGGTATTCATCTGAAATGCCGTTTCCGCCCAACATATCACGTGCCATACGGGCAATGGCTAACGACTTTCCACAGGAGTTACGCTTAATTAACGATACCAATTCAGGGGCGATATTGTTCTCATTCATCAGCTGCCCAGCGCGGAAACAACCCTGCAGGGCAAGGCTGATGTCAGTCTGCATGTCGGCCAGTTTTAATTGAATTAGCTGGGTTGCCGCGAGCGGTCGATTAAACTGCTTGCGCTCCATAGTGTAGGTGCGCGCCGCATGCCAACAGGCTTCTGCCGCCCCCAAAGAACCCCAAGCAATACCGTATCGCGCGTTATTTAAACAGCCAAATGGCCCTTTCAGTCCTTTCACATTTGGCAGCAACTGGGACTCAGAGACAAACACATCTTCCATAACAATTTGGCCTGTGGTTGACGCGCGCAATGACAGCTTGCCTTCGATTTTGGGCGCGCTTAACCCCGGCATACCCTTCTCAAGGATAAAGCCGCGTATTTCGCCATCATCAGTTTTAGCCCAGACCACAAAGACATCCGCAAACGGACTGTTTGAAATCCACATCTTCGCGCCATTCATCACATAGCCACCGTCGACGCTGCGCGCGCGCGTAACCATACCACCGGGATCTGACCCATAGTCTGGCTCGGTCAAGCCAAAGCAGCCGATAAACTCCCCGGTCGCCAACTTAGGCAGATACTTGTCGCGCTGTTCATCGTTGCCGTAGGCATAAATGGGATACATGACCAATGAAGACTGCACGCTCATCATTGAGCGATAGCCCGAGTCAACCCGCTCAATTTCTCGCGCAACCAAGCCGTAGCTAATGTAATCCATACCCGCACAACCATAGCCGTTAATGGTTAAACCGAGCAGGCCCATCTCACCCATTTCGCGGAAGATACTTGGATCGCTGGTTTCATTCTGAAACGCCGCACGAATTTTCGGCTGCAACCGCTCTTGGGCGTATTGACGAGTAGAGTCGCGCACCATTCTCTGTTCGTCAGATAACTGCTGATCCAGCAAAAATGGATCTTCCCACACAAAGCGCTGCCAAGAATTACCTGTACCCATGAAATCTGCTCCAAACAAATGAATAAAACCGGCGGCAAGCTTAACAAAAGTTGTTTCATATAAAAAATAGTTAATTTATATTAAAACTATATATTTAATAGATACATGAGAACTCAATATGAACCTGCGAAAACTCGAAGTATTTGTCGCTGTCGTCGAGCAGAAAAGCTTTAGTGGCGCCGCTAAGACCTTGCCCATGGCGCAATCTGCGGTCAGCATTGCTATTCAAAAGCTCGAGGAAAGTCTTGGCTGTTTGCTGTTGGAGCGCAAAGGCCGCTCGATTAAGGCAACCCCAGACGGAGAGAGTATTTATCGCCAGGCAAAAACACTTTTAACCCTCGTCGACACCCTAAAATCATCAGTCTCCGACAACCAAACCCAACTGACAGGCAAACTAAGCCTCGCCTGCCCTGCCATGTTAGCAGCCTACTTTTTGCCCGACTTACTCGACCGTTTTTTAAAACTCTACCCAGAACTAACGGCAGATATTGCACAGGCAGGCAGTAAACGTATCGAAGCGATGCTGCTCAATGATGAGATTGAAGTGGGCGTGGTCAATGCGGATAACATTGATCCCGCGCTTTCGACAGCGCCATTTATCAAAGAGGAAATGGTTGCCTGCGTCGCACGCAATCATCCCTTCAGCAAACTGCGTCATATTCGCCCATCACAGTTCGCTGGCGCTCCCATGGCCCTCTATGAGTCTGGGTACTTCTTGCGCACCGCACTGCAACGCCTCTGCACACAGGCAGGCGTTCAGCCTGATATTCGACTGCAAACCAATTTTTTACCGCTGATTATCCGCACCGTCGAGCAGGGCTTTGTTAGCACAGTGGGCCTGCGGATTGTCGCACAGCAGGAACCTAATTTGATTGCCATTCCACTCAGACCCAAAGTAGCTGTAAATATGGCGATAGCATGGCGCACCGGACGACCACTCTCGAAAGCCAGCCAAGCATTTATCGATTGGGTTGCGGTGGATAAAAAAACCTTCAAATACTGATCGAAACGCATCCCTCGCCGGGGTAACGGTCGATGCAAAGGCCGCCGCGCGGCGTATTAGATTAGCCAAAATGGCTTAATGGCAGCTCTGTGGTTTTCTTGATGGTTTCCATAACAAAACTGGCGCTGACATCGTTAATATTAATTTTTATCAGTTCTTTGTAAAGCCGATCGTACCCCTGCACATCTTGCACCACGGCTTTAATCAGATAATCCAGATCGCCGCTCATGCGATACACCTCAAGCACCACAGGAATGCCCTCCACCGCAGATTTAAACTGTTCTGCCCACTGATCATTGTGCTGATTTGTGCGCACCGAAATATAGACCGTCAAAGGCAAGTTCACGTGCTGCTGGCTGAGCAAAGTGACTCGCTGCTGAATCACGCCACACTCTTCTAATTTCTGAATTCGACGCCAACAGGCTGATTTAGAAATATCGACACGCTCAGCAATATCTGCAACAGACAGCGTTGCGTCGCGCTGAAGCAGTTCGAGAATATTTTGATCTTGCTTATCCCACTTAGATAACGACATTCATCACCCCCCAAGTAAACCTCTTAAAATAGATTATTTGGAACATTAAACCACTTATAAAGATTAAATAAATATATCGTTTCACTTTTAATTTCATAAACGCAACAATTAGGAACATTGTTCATGGTGAGTTTTCGTATAATTTTACTCTGGTACAACAGGGGAAAACCGTGACAACACTTATTACAAAAATACGCGAGTCACTTATCGGCGAACAGCAGCTTATTGAAACCGCATTTGGTGTTAAGCCTCTCATTTACGCTGACTACACTGCGTCTGGCCGTTCACTGAGTTTTATCGAAGAGTTTATTCAGCACAACGTTCTGCCCTTCTACGCAAACACTCATACTGAAACCTCCTACACGGGCGCTCAAACCACAGCGTTGAGAGAGCAAGCGCGGCAAGAGATTCGCCATGCGGTGAATGCGAGTGACAAAGACGCCGTTATTTTTACAGGCTCTGGTGCAACATCAGCCATTCAAAAAATCATCGATATTCTCAGCTTAAGATTGCCCGCAGGGCTTTGCGACAAATACCCTCTAGAGGATCAAATACCCGAAACCCAGCGCCCGGTTGTCTTTATAGGCCCCTACGAACACCATTCCAACGAACTCCCCTGGCGCGAAAGTATCGCCACATTAGTGACCATTCCACTCACTGACGAAGGCTTATTAGATGTCGCAGTCTTAGAAGAAAAATTGCAGCACTACAGTGACCGCCGCTTAAAGATTGGCAGTTTTTCCGCAGCATCTAATATCACTGGACTAAAAACTGATGTTGATGCCGTAACGCGCCTGCTACACCGCTTCAACACTCTCTCGTTTTGGGACTATGCAGCCGCAGGGCCCTACGTTGATATCGATATGACTGGGATGATTGATCAGCGCGGTGATAGCAGTAAAGATGCCGTATTTATTTCACCTCATAAATTTGTCGGCGGCCCAGGCACCCCCGGCCTACTCGTGGTCAAACGGAAATTACTCACTAATAGGATTCCCTCACAACCTGCTGGGGGGACCGTGGTATACGTGACGCCTGAAAGTCATCGCTACACCCAAAATCAGGAGCGCCGTGAAGAGGGTGGCACCCCTGCTATTGTCGAATCGATTCGCGCGGGACTAGTATTTAAGCTTCAACGCGCCGTCGGCGTAGGCGAAATTCAACAGCAGGAAGAAAGTTTTGTCGAGCGCGCAATGGCTCGCTGGAGCAAGCAAACTAATATCGACATTCTAGGCAACACCACCCAGCCCCGCCTGGCTATTATTTCGCTTCGCATCAAGCACAAAGATCTCGACCTGCACTACGGCTTTGTCGTTGCTGTACTCAACGACCTTTTCGGCATTCAAGTACGCGGTGGCTGCTTCTGCGCTGGCCCCTACGCCCACAGTTTGCTTGATTTAGATAAGCCACATAGCGCTTCACTTGAAACCATCGTTAGCGAGGGAGAAACCCTTATGCGACCCGGCGGTGTGCGTCTCAACTTTAATTATTTTATCGATGAAGAGACCTTCGAGTACCTTGTAAGCGCCGTGGAATTAGTCGCTCGCTATGGCGCAAAACTTCTGCCCCTGTATAACTACGATACCTCAGCGGGCGTCTGGCGCTACCAAAACAGAACAACAGTCCCAGCAAACAACTTTGCTCAGATTGATTTCGACAGTGACCAGCACTACGCTGAAAGCGCAAAAAACCAGCAACCTCTGAGTCACTTTCTGGCTCTGGCTGAAACTGTGCTAACGCAGCCGAACTTCAACAGAGAGACCTACCCTCTGAGGCTCTCTCCCGCAGCAGAGAATGTGCGATGGTTTGTTCTGCCGCAAGAGATAGACCAAGGCGGCTAGTAAAGTGCCCCTAAGGTCACCGGAAGTAAGCGTTCAACAAATTCGCTGTAGGCAACACTCGACGGATGCAATCCATCCGTGGCGACCAGTTCAGGCTCGACAATTCCGCGCTGAGTAATATCTGTGATATAGGTAAATGAAACACCGTTTTCGGCGCAGTAGTTTTCCGCGAAACTGTTATAGACTGCTATCTCAGCACTGATAAGATCAGGATTTCGCGACTGGCCGAACGTCGTGTAGGCATAGTCGGGAATCGATACCACCAAGACTCGCGTCTTGTCGCCGCGCGCGAAGGCCACGGCGGAATTAACAAGCTCGACAAATTCACGCTCATAAAGCTCAAATGGTTTATTTTGAAATTGATTGTTCACACCAATGAGCAAGGTTACAAAATCGAAATCATCCGCCAGAACTTGCGCATCCAATGCACTGATAAGATTTGTTGTTGTCCAGCCAGTTTTTGCAACCATCTCTAATGCAACGTCATCGCTCGCTGCAAACTCAGCTTTCAACTGCCCTTTTAATTGCTCTGGAAAATTGCACAGCGAGCAAACACTTTGTCCGACTGTATAGCTATCGCCCAATGCGAGAAACTTCACTGAGCGCGACTCTAGGCGGTCCGCCGAGTCAAAAAATACCCACACTGTGCTAAACAGGTTGAAATCATTTTTAAAGTCTGCGGCAGTCTCAGTTGTCTCTAACACTGCATAGCGCACTTTCTTGTTCATAAGACAGTCAGTAAAAGTGAATTCCGCAACAGGCTCGGTTGCCCACACTCTAGTGCCTTCATCAGGTGTCAGGGTGCAGTTAAAACTCGACGCCCAATTCTCAGCACTCTCTTTTGCAGACAACACTTCGTCAGCACTACTCGCCTCCGCAACAGCAGCCTCGAAACCACTTACCTGAAAGACCGACAGCGCTTGCGGCGCAACATAGTCGCGCTGTGCCACAGTCTGATTGCCGAACAGAGGCGCAATGCCTGCCAGCAGGGATGTCTCCTTCGCAAGTTTCGTAACAAGCTGCGCGCCATTGCCAATACCCGTCGCGTAAATTCGGTCACGGTCAATCAGCATTTGATCGAAGCTGCTCACTATTACAGAAACAAACTCAACATCGTCCGCGCCACTGCTGTCGCTGACATTCCATTGCTGCTCATGCCCATCGGGAAACACGCCGATAAAGTGCCCAGCGTCAATCATGCGAGAAATTTCGGGGTTTTCGCTCAACCAGTTATCTGACTCTTCGCCCGCGTCGTGGAAAAAAATAAACACCGGGTAATCATCGTTTGAAAGAGCTTCGGGATAGCGAATGGTATAAGTTCGATCAACCACAACGCCATTGATCGTTTGAGAGACCGACTTACGCCCAGAGCTAGGCTTTACCTGCTCCGGGACTGGCTGAGTACCCAATGAGACACTCGCTGACTCAGGTGCGCCAGACCCACCTCCGCCGCACCCCACCAAGAGCAAAAACCAACAGCTGACTAAGAATTTTTTCATGCCCTATTCCCTCTAATGCCACCAGACATTTCTCAGCACCCTAGGGAAATTCACGCGCCATTTAAAAAAAATCCGCTGGGTACTGCTTGCGATAGCGTACGTGAGAAAGCCCATTTTGGTTTTGTTTTATCACTAGCAGACAGGAAAAGTACACGGAAGAGAGAGACAAATTGAGTAGCAGGCCGATAAAGACCGTTCCCCTGATCTATAGTGATACTAACTCAGGGAGAGTTAGCGATGACAATAACGGATTTGGCAATATCAGTGTGTCTCACCTTCAACAACCTTCCGTGCGACACAATAGGTGTGCGCACCGATAAAAGTCTCCGCACCACTGAGCTAGCGCGCACCACCATCTACACCAATAAACGCATTGAGATTCTCGTGCAACCCCATATCTCAAAAACGAAAAACACGCATCTGACACGCGCGGTGCTGGTTCACGAATTCAGCCATGTACAACTCTGGCTGAGCGGCGATGTGCCAGATCTTCCCTCCACTGTCGATGTCCCCTCCGCAACCTACAGCCACAAATATGGCGCCGCTGAACTAAGCACTCTGTGGCAAGACCCTGAATTCAATACACAACAAAAAGCGTTTTACTATGTGCGCGTTATTGAAGTGCCATCACCCCGATGGACTGCCTATGATGCAAACCGCTTCAATATTGAAATGCCTCCTTTTGTAAAAATGACCACCCAAGAGCGCGCCTACAGCTCACCTATTTGGTATGAGCCTGCAGAGTAATGTGACGGTTTGATTAGAGTATCGGATAATGCGTCAAAGCGCGTCATTACCTCTAGCTAGACAGAATGAGCAGCTAAGTTATCGACATTTAGAAAGACAAAATTTTTGTTGTTACTCCTGCAAATACTAAATAACCACAAAGCATCTCCAGAAGAATTAACAAAAAAACCAGCGTCCGTTAGAAGCAGGCTTCTCACGGACGCTGGTTTTAAGACATCATCACTATTCACTGCAACAAATAGTTACCGGTATTCACGTAACACAATCCCTAATTACTCTGTGATTGTGCCCCATAAATCGCCGGGCGCTGCAGCTAATTGCTCTGCTTCGCTAAGTTCCTCAACAAAGCCAGGTACAGTAAAGGCAACTCTTTGTACTAATAAGTCAGGGAACTCAAGTGCATCACCGAAAGCTGGCGCTTGTTTGGCGATAAGATCTTGCGCACTGGCCAGCAGATCAATCTTCAAATAAGGTGAAGGAATTTTTACTGATTTAGATCCACCTAAAAAGTCGATTTTGAACGGTTCATTACCTAATTCAGCTTCAGAACCCACTCGAACAACGAAATCGACGGATAGCTTATCACCGGCCGCTGGCAGTTGAGCATTCCAAGCCTCACCATTAATCTGCCAATTTTGGATACCGTAAATCATCGATGCGCTAACTGTAGCCACGTTAATGGGTGGTACGCCTGAAAATAGACTGTAATCTGTTGTTGCGATACTGCAGGGAATCTCCAAGTCCTTAGCTGCTTTGGAAACCTTTGCCGGTACCTTTGGAACACCTTTGGCCTTTGCAGCCCCTCTAGTGACCAGAAGCGATATAACATCACTTGCTGAAACGGCGGGGATCGCAGGAATAGATTGCCCTGCCTTAACATCGACTGACCCATATGTTTGGCCTCCTCGTGTTAAAGCACACATCAGTCTCACTTTAACCGGAACGCCAAAAAAGTCTAAAGTTATTGCCTGACGAATATCAATAGTAGCGCCAAACTCACCGCTTTCAGAGTCCATGTAAGTGAGTAGCGAAGCACTGCCTTTTGCTTTAGTGCCAAAAGTGCCTTTAAGACACTTATTCACATCCATTTTTGGGATTCCAGTGTCTCCACCACCAATTGAAAAGTCCCCGCAAGCGCCCAATTCAACATTAGCGTACTCACAATAGGACACGCCCATTTCAACATCTTTCGCAGGACATGAACCCTTTGTAGAGTTTGCAATAGGTTTGATGCTGTCGGTAAACGCTTTTGTGGCTCTATCAATTTCGTTATTCATTCTCGCCTCAGCTGCGGCTGCGGCTGCGGCTGCGACTCTCTGTGCTTCTTGAGCAGCAGCAACAGCGGCCCGCTGCGCTTCAGCTGCCGCGGCTTGTGCTTGCGCTGCGGCAGCAGCGGCAGCGGCAGATGCAGCTTGAGCTGCCCTTTGAGAGGCTCTTTTTGCGTCTTGTGCGGCCTTGGCAGCTTGCGCGAATGGAGACTTTTTTCCTGCATAAGCATCCGGTGCTATAAACAGGTTAATTGAGCTAATCGCAACTAACATAGCTATGACGTGGGTTATTTTTTTCATTATATCCGTCTCATTTAGGTGAACTGATGGTCACTTTTTTATTGTGTATGGAAGATCTAAGTACGTACAAATATTCTGCTATGGCAGCTTATACAGGTTTTTACATGTTTGGAATGCTATTCAAAAATAAATACTTAACGTCGCAGGCCGGGCCAAAAGAAACACTATTTTCTGGGAATTCGTGAGGCCCAAGCTGTTGACACTTTATAGGGCTATTTATTGCATACAAAAAAAAGACCCTCAAGGGGTCTTTATTTGTATGGCGGTGAGAGAGACCGACATACTCTATAATTATACTTTATTCTAGAATACTATAATAACCGCTACAACTGGCTTATAGCCTAACTATAAACAACTACTATTCCTATACCGTCCTGTACTATACTGCTACATATTGACTTGTAACTGTAACTCTAACTGTAACTCTAACTGTAACTCTAACTGTAACTCTAACTTTAGCTCTAACTGTAACTCTAATGCGATATAAAGCCTTCCCTTCGAGATTAAGACTATTCGCCAAGTGTTGCATGAAGTCGCTTAGATCGCGATTTAGAAGGTTTAAATGGGAGTGTAAAGCCTTATGGCAAACAGAACCTCAAAGCTAGAATTAGATGCAATAATTAAAGGTAAAATACCCAAGCGTTATCCATTGGGGGATGGCCTGTATTTCACTATTAAGCACTCAGGGGCCATGAGTTTTGGTATTCGCTATCAGATCAACGGGAAGACTGACTACAAAGGCATGGGAGGCTACGACAAAGTTCACAACAATCTTGGGATAGCTAGGGCCAAGTGTGAGGCATACCGAGTTCAGATTAGACAAGGGATTGACCCTAAGATTGAAGAGCAGCAAGCGCTCAATCTAAAGCAATCAGCTAAAGCCGCAGAAGATCAATTAAAAGATCGCACATTCGCTAAATATGCCTATCAGCACATTAAGAGCCTTGAACCGTCTTGGACTAATGTAAAAACATTTGCTCAGTGGAGAAGCTCTCTTGAACAGTATGCATTCCCAGTTATAGGCGAAACTCCAGTATCTGATGTTAGCAGGACTCAAGTGTTAGAAATCTTACAACCAATCTGGTTTGATAAGACTGAGACAGCCGATCGGGTCAGACGAAGAATTGCCGCTATTTTGGATGCCGCTATTTCTGATGATCTTAGAACCGAGAGGAACCCTGCTATCTGGCGAGGCAGTCTTCACGGGAAGTTACCCAGTGTTGAAACCCTTAAAAAAGCAAAGGCACCCACTGAAGAGCGGGCTCATGCATCATTACACTATGCTCATCTTCCTATGTTTATGGAGGCTTTAAGAGCGCAGGACGGTATAGGCGCAAGAGCATTGGAGTTTTGTATCCTAAATGCCAGTAGAACAACTGAGGTACTTGACGCCACTTGGGGTGAATTTGATCTAGAGGAAGGTATATGGTCGATTCCAGCACGTCGCATGAAGGGCCGAGAGAGGCATAATATTCCCTTGAGCACACAGTCCATTGCCCTAATTAAGCAGTTGAAACAACTTAAAATGAGTGATTTCGTGTTCCCGAATAGATCGAATGGTAAGAGTTTGTCACAGGCAGGAATGTCCTCGGTTTTAAAGCGAATGAACAAGATCAATGAATGGAAAGATATACATGGCCAATTGATAACCGTTCATGGCTTCAGAGGATGCTTCAAGACTTGGACTACGGAGAAAACTGACACTGATTGGTTAACAGGAGAGATGGCTCTGGCACATAAAATTAAAGACAAATCATCAGCTACGTATCAAAAAGGTGATCTTATAGATAAAAGGCGCCGGCTAATGCAAAAGTACAGCGACTATGCCTGTACAACGCCATCGGGAAAAGTCGTTCAACTCAGAAAATAGCCCTGATTTGACTGGATCTGCTATTCAGCTATGATTATCGGCTAAAAACTCAATGGAACAGTCTCATGGCCGCTCGTCTTGGCAATTTCATCATCTTCTTGATTCTTACAGTCATTACTCTGGGTATCTACCCCCTTTACTTCTTTGTTACTCGACAGCAAGAGAACACTGAGTTGCTTAGAGAGATCAGAGACGAATTAAAAAGGAGCGATTAGCAAACGATAGGTGTTGTTTAAAACATTTTAAAAACAGGTGCTTATGAACTTTAGTGGGTCCATTAAAGTTAAGGGTATTTAAGTAAGCTCCCATGCTCCTAAGGAATATCAACATATAACGACCAGTTTAAATCTTTTAACGTAGACCATTTCCATTTGGTAAATACAAACAAATTACTCTTTCAGTAGTAAGGCAACCCTTCATAGCTATTGTGTGCCTACAGTTATGAAATAACCGGCATTATAGAGACAGTGCAGAACTATAGGAGCTTGCAGCGTCTTGTAGCGCTCAAGACAAAACCCAAAGGCCAGTGACGGGAAAAAGGTCCCAAGGGCCCATATAGGATCATGGTAGACAAGATGGCTGATTGAGAAAAGTATACTCGTAAGCATATTGGCAAATGAAACTCCAAGTAAGCCTCCACTTACCCTAAATGATATCCAAGGTTGAAATATACCCCGAAAAACTATCTCTTCCAGGAGCGGATAAAGAATTACCATGACCAAGAATCCATATATCTCAAATTCACGAGGACCATTGTGCTTGAGACCTACAACAATGAGAAACGGAAGGGTTAATATCAAAAAGAACCCAAATAACTTATCTGGTAGAAACCTCATAACATCTGAGGCTTCAGTGTATCTGGATCCCACTCAATCGTTGAGACTTCAGAATCAGTCGCAATCGAATCTAAACCCTGACCAACACGATCGCTACCCCATAGCTGGACACCATTATCATTGACCGCACATGTGTGACCTGAACCGCAAGAAATTTGGTAGTCTTGTAGTGCATTACCATCTTCATCAACCGCAAAACTGAGACTACTGAAAAAAATAAGGATTGAGAAAAGATGTAACTTTAATCTGTTATGCAACATACATTTCCTTTTAGAAATCAGAAAAAATGTTTAAACCACGTCAATTATCTGACCAAAAAATAATTGACAATCAAAAACCGTATAACGAGGCAATCCTCTTGACAACGGATATAAAACCCACTCAGATCATCAAATGTTGCAAAGCTGGCTGTTGCCAAGGAGAGCCGGACA
>Ga0102870_1000190_pt1 | contig 21979 bp, 15 predicted proteins | sample Colrivmet1546B02_FD_78442 | JGI IMG/M metagenome (GOLD analysis project Ga0102870, IMG submission 78442) | Estuarine microbial communities from the Columbia River estuary - metaG 1546B-02 | ecosystem: Environmental > Aquatic > Marine > Intertidal zone > Estuary | place: USA: Columbia River...
ATCTGAATTTATTTCAGATTCTGTTTTAATTGAGATACTGAAACAAGTTCAGCATGACAATGTCACGAGGGGATTAATTGGTGTGAAGAGAAGCAATCTTTTTCATACTACGAAATAGTTTAATTGATATTGATATTGTTATTGATATTGTTATTGATATTGAAATTGAAATGATATTGAATTTGCGTTATTTACATCCGTTTCATCGGTGGTATTTTTGGCTATAAAAAAACCACGCTCCAAGCGTGGTTTTTTATAATAAATTAAAAATTGGTAATCTTAGTTATCTCTAATTACGTGAGCAACACCTGTAATTGAGTGTGAACCTGTTGTATTAGTATAGGTACCATTAAAAGTAATGTCGATATATTGGCCAATTGCTCCTACAGTACTTAAATTAAAAGAAATGGTATTAACAGTTTGTACATTTATTTGCCCAATATCTGCGGCTTCTGAAATTGAGAACATTGAAGTAGTATAAATACCAGGAATAGCAGTATTTCCGGATAAATAAAATCCATTACTTATATTTGGTGTTACAATATTATAAGCAGAAATATAAATTCCTGAAGAATTAGTTCCTGAGGTTGTTCCTCTTCCAGATGCAGTAATATTAGCAACAATGTATCTCACAGGATTTTGATCAATTTGATAAGAAATAAACTCCGAAATGGTATTACAAGCAGTAATATTACCCACATTAGTTATAGGACTTGTAAATGTGAAATTAATAGAATTGGTAGTTTGTAAGTTCTGATAATCGAAACCTTGTAAACTAAATCCAGTATTAGTTGCACTACAAACTAACATAGTAAAACTAAAAGCACCATTGGTAACTGTAGTAAGCAAGTTTTGATTGCCATAACGCATCAAAACATACCCATTTGTAGCATTAGTTCCATCACATTTCAATAGGTTTCCTTGAACTAAGGTAGTTTGAATGGATGAATTCGAAATTACTAAATTTGGTAAAATTGTATCTGCCGAGAATGGTCCAATGGTTGTAGTACTTACCGTATTTCCACAAGAATCATAAACAACCATGGTTAAGGTTTCATTTTTAGGTACTAGTCCACTAACTTGCCCTTGACTGTTTGTAATTCCACTTACTGTAAAAGAATTAGTAGCTCTTTTGATACCAACTCTCACATTTGCCAAAGGCGTACCATTTGAATTCACAACGGTAACCGATAATCTCACTGTTGGAAATTGAGCATCGCAGTTCCACCATGAAAAGTGAGAAACGGTTCCCACATATTTAGTTCCTTGCTTGGTTGCAGAACCTTCTTCTTTCCAATATCCTGCTGTTTCATCAAAATGCCAAAGTGGAATTGTAGTTGGTGAAGCCGCTAATTGTGAAGACGAAATAGGCATTTCAATTTGAGCCGTATTAGAAAGTTGCAATTTTTGTGAAGCAGCACCTCTCAACTCAATATTCATCATACCATAAGATTCTAATACTCGCTCCTCCCCGTTTGAGTTTTGAGCCAATAACATACCCGGCATTTTATCAACAGTTGTTGCATCAGAAGGATCTAAATGTTTCATGATTACACTTACCACACCTGAATAGGCTTGACCAGTTTCTGTTTTGAAGTTGCCATCGAAAGTCACTTTTGCACCATTTGCTAAAGATATACTTCCCGTAGCACCTGAATTTACAGTACCTACAATAGTTCCTGATAAAAGAGTTATTTTAACATTATTCATGCCGCTTGTAGGAACTAAAGAACGAGATCCGTCTAAATATCCTGCTTTTTTTGCGGTTACAAATGCAAATTTTTCGCGGACTGTAGCATTATTAATTATGAAAACACCATTTACGTCAGTGGTTGCCGTTTTATTGGCAACAGTTATGGCAACATTGGCAACAGGATTGTTGTTTTCATCAATAATTTGCCCAGTAAAGTTTTTCGATACTTCGCTACCAAAATTTAAAGAAGTAGCAGAAGAATTTTCATCAATTCCTGAATCATTACTACAATTGTTGAATAAAAAAGGAAATAATAAAACCAAAATTAAGAGTTTTTTTGAAGTCATAATTTTTTTGATTTTGAGGTTAATACCTATCAAATGTATAAATAATAAAATTAATTAGTTGCTTTTTCACTTAATATTTTACTTAATACCGCGTTTTCATCCTTTCCTAAATTAGGAAGTAGTTGTTCTAAATAGGTGCGAATATTTGGGTTTTTTAATAATAATCGTATTTTATCTTTACCAAATTTAGAAAACTGCCATCTGTAACTAGTTGTTGAATTTACTAGGTTAGAAAGTACATTCTTATCTTTATCATTAATGAAAAGTAAATTTTCTAAGGCATTTTGCCGAATCGAAGTTTCAAATTCAGGATTACAATAACTCAATAATTCATCATAAAATTTTGCTTTGTCCTCCATTTGATACTCTTTCGTTCCAAGCGCTAATGTTAACCATAATATTCTGAGATTTTTATCATTAAAACCTATCCAATCTTTTGAAATAGTAAGAACACGCTGTTGTTCTTCAGGAAATTGCGACCAATAAGTACTTAATACAATCTCTTTTGTAATGTAAGAATTATCATTTATTAGGGTTTCAAAATCCAATTTAAAATCTGGTGAAACTTTGGGAGTAGTATTGGCAATCGCTTGTCGAAGTTTAATTTCATTGGTAGCTAAAGCCGATTTTAAAAGTTGCTGCTTTTCTTCAAATGGAACTTTTTCACACTGGTATATTATTTCTTCTTTGATTGGGAAATAAACCTCGGAAACCATTATTTTTTCAAATAAATCCCGTTTTTCATTATAGGGAATTGATTTCATTGGTTTAATATCCAAAAGTGTTTTAACCGACTTATTTTTGGATACTAATTGGATGGCATAATCGTAATCAAAACCAGGATTTTCAAGCCATTTTTTTCTAAAAGCTTCACAATCGTATTTTGATATTTTCTTAATTTCGTTCAAAAAGTCGTCGGTAGTTACATTTTTAAATGAATATTTATTAAGATAGTTTTTTACCGCTTGTTGGAAAATCTTCGATCCTAATTCTTCTCTTAAAACAAATAAAACCCAAGCTCCCTTTTGATAATAAGATAACGTACTTGCCCTTTCACTTAAAATTGGAATAGAATCGGTTTTTGATGCATTTCTTAACTGCAAGGAAGTATCATAAAGTTTTTTGTAAAAATAATCATCACCAAAAACAGCTTTTTCCGCTAATAAGGCATAATAAGTTGCAAAACCCTCTTGAAGCCAATGGTGTTCCCCAGACTTTGCCGTAATTAAATCGCCAAACCATTGGTGTGCCAACTCATGCGCATTTACATTAACATAATTCTTATCGTTAATACCAATAGAATCAACAACAAAATCCCTTGAAAATACTGTTGCCGATGTGTTTTCCATTCCTGCATATAAAAAATCTCGAACAGGAACTTGCTTGTAAGCTTCCCAAGGATATTTTATGCCAATTTCCTTTTCAAAAAAATCAAATATGGTTTTAGAATAACGGTAAGTGGGTTCTAATTTTGAAAAATCTTCTTTTTCGATATAATAAAATAGGGACTTTCCGCTTTCAGACTTTTCTTGTTTTATTTCGAATTTTCCAATTGCCAACATCAAAAGATAACTGCTCATTGGCTTTTTCATTCGGTAGTTCCAAATGGTATTGTCTTGACTTATAATTTTGTTATCTAATTTTCCATTGGAGACAACCTGAAACTGATTATTGAATTTTATATCCAAATTGAAAATCAATTTTTCATTAGGATCATCAAAACTTGGAAACCAATTACTAGTATATTTTCCCTGCCCTTGCGTCCAAATTTGTAGCTGCTCCCCTTTTCCTACAAAATATAGTGCTTGTTTTGGTCGCGCCAAATAATTGAAAGTCAGTTGGTTTTTTCCTAATTTATATCCTTCAAAAAGTAAGATTTGCTTTTTATTATTGCTATATTTTACTTCGATATTGTTGACTTTCAAATTGGTAAAATCAATATTTTGAGCATCTATTTTGATAGTGTCAATTGGTTTAATCAAATCAAAAGTATAAGTAACTTCTCCATAAACCGATTTGTCTAAAGCGTTAATTTCAATTTTACCCAATACCGAAGTGAAATCAACCCATTTTGTTTGTTGGGAAAATGAAAATACGGAAACAAATAAAAGTAAGTATCTCATAACTTATTGCTCTTCATACATTTTTAATAATTGAGTAACCGTATTCCAATTTCTAATTGTTGCTGTAAGATTAAGTTTTTTCTCAATGTATTTTTGATCCAATCTCGTTTTTCCAGCTCCAATGTGGTATTTAATGAATATTCTTGTAGTATCAATTTGAACTTCATCAGGCTTGAATTGGCTCATTTTTAAATCATTAATATTCTCCGCTTTAAGTTCTTTGGAAACAAAGGCAACGTATAGCTTTTTGGTATCAACTTCTTTGTCTTTTAGAAAATTACAATTGGTAAAACAAGCTTGTAAATCGGCTTTTGAAATTACAATTATTGGTACATCATAACCAAAAACCTTATAAATTTCTTGCTTAATGATAAAAGCAATTTTAGTAGGACTTTCTTCATCAGAATCTAAAAAAACATTCCCGGATTGAATGTACGTTTGCACCTTTTGAAAACCGATTTTTTCAAGGGTACTTTTCAAAACATCCATTTTGATCATATTATGACCGGAAACATTAATTCCACGGAGCAACGCCAAATGTGTGTGCATTTAAATTTATTTAAGTGTCAAAGATATTGCCTTTGATTTATATATCACAACTTTCGTGAAATAAGTTCTGGATTGCTATTTTCAAATTTGCAAACAAAAAGCTATCTTCGCTGTAAATAGTTCTAAGACTAAAAAAATGTCTCAATTACTTCAAACTCCCATTGAATACCTTAAAGGCGTTGGCCCCCAACGTGGAGATTTGTTGCGCAAAGAATTAGGCATTCATAAATACCTTGATTTAATTAATCTATATCCGTACCGTTACATTGATAGAACTCGTTATTACAAAATCAACGAATTAGACAATAATAGCATTGAAGTTCAATTGATTGGTAAAATAATTCATATTAAAACAGTTGAGCCAGCGAAGGGTAAAAAAAGATTAGTTGCCACTTTTATTGATGATACGGGCCAAATGGAACTAGTTTGGTTTCAGGGTCATAAATGGATTCGGGAGAGTTTGGAATTAAATGTTCCGATTGTAATTTTTGGAAAATGTACTTCCTTTGGAAATGTATACAACATGGCACATCCTGAAATTGAACTGTTTTCGGAACATGAAAAAAGTTTAAGATCTGCTATGCAACCCGTTTATCCATCTACCGAAACACTAACAAATAGAGGGATTACGAATAAAGTTGTGAATAAATTAATGCAGCAGTTGTTTCTAGAAACACATAATTTATTTTCAGAAACACTTCCTGATTATTTAAGATCTGAACTTAATTTAATCTCAAAAAAGGAAGCTCTTTTCAATATTCACTTTCCAAAAAGCGGAGAAACATTGGCGAAAGCCCAATTCCGATTAAAATTTGAAGAGCTATTTTATATTCAATTGCACTTAATTACTAAGAATTTAGTTCGTAAACACAAAATTAAAGGCCATGCTTTTAATAAAGTAGGGAATTTATTCAGTGATTTCTATGAAAACCACTTGCCATTTGAATTGACAAATGCGCAAAAAAGAGTGCTCAAAGAAATTAGAAATGACATGGGAAATCCTGCTCAAATGAACCGATTGTTACAAGGAGATGTGGGTTCAGGAAAGACAATTGTGGCGTTTATGAGTATGCTTTTAGCCTTGGATAATGGATTCCAAGCGTGCTTAATGGCACCAACTGAAATACTAGCCAATCAACATTTCATTGGTTTATCTGAATTGGCTAAAACAATGAATATCAATATTAAAAAGCTAACTGGTTCGTCTAAAGCTTCAGATAGAAAAATTATTCATGAAGAATTGGAGAATGGGGATTTACAAATTTTAATTGGCACCCATGCTCTTTTAGAAGAAAAGGTAAAATTTCAAAATTTAGGATTGGCGATTATAGACGAGCAACACCGATTTGGTGTAGAACAGCGATCGAAATTATGGAAGAAAAATGATATTCCCCCTCACGTATTAGTTATGACCGCCACCCCTATTCCAAGAACTTTAGCCATGAGTTTGTATGGGGATTTAGATATTTCATTGATTGACGAATTACCACCTGGAAGAAAACCGATTAAAACAGTGCATCGATACGATAATAATCGTTTGAATGTCATGGCCTTTGTTACGGAGCAAATTGAGTTAGGACGACAAATATATGTGGTTTATCCTTTAATACAAGAATCTGAAAAGATGGATTTTAAAGATTTAATGGACGGTTACGACACGATTTCTAGAGAATTTCCATTACCTAAATATGCCGTTTCTATCCTTCATGGGAAAATGAAAGCTGCCGAAAAAGACTTCGAAATGCAACGATTTTCAGAAGGAAAAACCAATATTATGGTAGCTACAACTGTAATTGAAGTGGGAGTTAATATTCCTAATGCAAGTGTTATGATTGTAGAAAGTGCGGAACGATTTGGCCTTTCACAATTGCATCAATTGCGAGGACGTGTGGGTCGAGGTGCTGATCAAAGTTATTGCGTATTGATGACTTCCAATAAGTTGTCCAACAATAGTAAAACCAGAATGGAAACAATGGTTAGAACCAATGATGGTTTTGAAATTGCCGAGGTAGATCTAAAACTTCGAGGTCCTGGAGACTTAATGGGAACACAACAAAGCGGAGTTTTAAACCTTCAAATTGCTGATTTAGTTAAAGACAGAGACATTCTAAACCTAGCTAGAAATTATGCAGTTAAAATACTTAAAGAAGACGCTCCGTTAGAAAAACCAGTAAATTCTATACTTCGGGAAGTTTTTATGGAAATATCCAAACGAAAAAATATTTGGAATTACAATAGTTAAAATATAATATTATAGTGTTTATTTACAATAAAACACTTAAATTTACTTTTCAATTAAAACGCCGGTATGGATTTATTTTTAAATAAATTATCTAGAATATTAACCAATTTAGCTTTTTTGTGTACGTTAACCTTATCGGCACAAAACGATTGCGTTGATGCAATTTTAATTTGTGGAAATGCCAATTTATCTGGTTTAACCGCAAGTGGAATTGGAGTTCAAGAAATATCACCCGGAAACGCCTGTGGTTTAGGAGAAAATAACAGTTTGTGGTTAAAAATAAAAATTAATACTGGGGGCACTTTAGGATTTACATTAACTCCTCAAAGCCCAAACTTAATAGAAGATTTAGATTTTTGGATCTTTGGACCAAATGCAACTTGTAGTAATTTAGGAACAGCTATCCGATGCTCAACTACCAACCCAATTAATGCAAATTCTACCAACAATTTAACTGGAATAAATAGTTCTGAAGTTGATGTTAGCGAAGGACCAGGTCCAGACGGAAATAGTTTTGTAAAATGGCTTGATGTTTTAGATAATGAGACCTATTATATCGCAATAGATAGACCTGTAGGCGCGAGTGCTTTTTCAATTAGTTGGTCAGGAACAGCTACCTTTTATCAAGCACCAACAACCATTTCGAAAATTGACCTTCGAAAATGCAGTTTACCCGGTTTACCTGGAAAAGCAAATTTTGATTTGACTCCAAATAGCACATTAGCAATTGGCTCACAAACTAATTTAGTTGCTAGTTATTACACCAATTATAATGACGCTGTAACTAATGCCAATGCAATTTCAACACCGAATAACTTCAGAAATACATCAAATCCTCAGCAGATTTTCATTAGATTAAATAATACTTTTACGGGTTGTTTTGCTATCACCGATTTTAAACTCTCAGTTGAACTGCCTACGGTGAGTTCATTTACCTACAATTCACCCATTTGTATAAACGATATAAACCCAATTGTAATTCCTGACGCTGGATTTGCTACTGGTGGAGTTTTTAGTTCAAGAGCTGGATTAAATATTAATTCCTCTACCGGAGAAATTGACCTTACCAATAGTTTACCTGGCACCTATCAAGTCAACTATACAATAACTGCAAATCCTGCTATATGTCAAACTGCATCCTCTTCTAATTTTTCAATTACAATTAACCCGTTACCAAGTATAACATTAAACAATTCCATTCCAACTTTATGTTTAAATGCTGTAATATCCCCTATTTCATTTAATATTGGCGGGCTTGCAACCAATGCTACCATTACTTCAGGTAGTTTACCAGCTGGATTATCAGGGAATTTTAATAATAGTGTTTTCACAATTATTGGTACGCCAACAATTACTGGAACATTTAATTTTACATTAACTACTCAAGGTGGTTGTTCACCAGCGGCAATTTACAATGGGACTTTAATTGTAAATAGTTTACCAATTGTAACTTTACCTCAAGATGGTTTTCTTTGTTTGGACGATATTGGAAATCCTTTTGGGTTTTATACCTTAAATACCAATATAAGTTCAGCAACACATTCATTTACATGGTCAAATAGTACTGGATTAATTGCCGGCCAAACAAGAAACAATTATCGAGCCACGCAACCCGGAGCTTATTCTGTTAATGTAACAAACTCCACTACTGGATGTTCAGCTATTGCAAATGCAACTATTGGAGTCCATTTGCCTCCCGGAATAGTAACAGCTATTGTATCCAATTATTTCTCGGAAATACAAACCGTTACCGTTAATGTAACTCCAATTGGAAATTACGAATACAAATTAGATAATTCTACTTACCAAGAAAGCAACGTATTTACTGATTTATCGATGGGTGTTCATGAAATTGTAGTTAGAGACAAATTTTTCTGTGGGGTTAAAAAAATTGTAGTTCAGATTATTAATTATCCAACTTATTTTACACCAAACGGGGATTCAATTCACGATACCTGGAATATTAATGAATTGAAAAATCAAGACAATTCCTACATTGACATATTTGATAGATATGGTAAATTAATTAAGCAAATCAAACCTTCAGGACTTGGATGGGATGGAAATTATAATGGAAACCCTCTACCAGCAACAGATTATTGGTTTACAGTTTATTATAATGAGCAAAATACAAATCAGCGATTTAGTTCCCATTTTTCATTGTTAAGATAGTTAATAATTGTTGTTAAAAAAGCAATAAAAATCTTTCTTACTACAATTAGCAATCCTTATATTTGCATCATTATATAGAAAAAAATGAAAATATCATACAACTGGTTAAAACAATTTATCAATATCGATTTGAAATCGGAAGATACTGCTGAAGTATTGACTGATCTGGGATTAGAAGTTGAAGGTGTAGAAAAATTTGAGAGTTTAAAAGGTGGATTAGAAGGAGTCGTAATTGGTCATGTACTTACTTGCATCCAACATTCAAATGCCGATAAATTGAAAGTTACAACTGTTGATATTGGCACTGGAACTCCTATTCAAATTGTGTGCGGCGCTTCAAATGTTGCTGTTGGCCAAAAAGTACCTGTTGCAACAATAGGAACAAAATTATACGATAAAGAAGGAGAATCATTTGAAATAAAAAAAGGAAAAATTAGAGGGGAAGAAAGCCACGGAATGATATGCGCCGAAGATGAATTAGGACTTGGTGATAGTCACGAAGGAATTATGATTCTAGATTCTAGTTTGGTTCCTGGAACTCCAGCTGCGAAGGTTTTTAAAATTGAAACCGACGAAGTTTTTGAAATTGGATTAACTCCAAATCGTGCTGATGCAATGAGTCATTGGGGTGTTGCTAGAGATTTACGTGCAGGTTTAATTCAAAGAGACGGTAAGCAATACGAATTAATTACACCTTCTGTAAATAAATTTAAAGTTGATAAAAGGACATTCAAAATTGATGTTAAAGTAAATAATCCTAAATTAACTCCTAGATATTGTGGAATAACCATTTCAGGAATAACGGTTAAGTCTTCACCTGAATGGCTAAAAAACAAATTAAAAGCTATTGGATTAACTCCAAAAAACAATATTGTTGACGTTACTAATTATGTTTTACATGAATTAGGACAACCGCTTCACGCGTTTGATACTTCAAAAATAAATGGAAATATTATTGTTGATACTGTTAAATCAGGAACAAAATTTACCACATTAGATGGAGTTGAAAGAAGTTTGAATGAAGAAGACATCATGATTTGCGACAACCAAGGGCCACTTTGTATTGCTGGGGTTTTTGGTGGAATGGATTCTGGTGTATCTGAAAACACTAATTCTATATTTTTAGAAAGTGCCTATTTTAATCCAGTTTCTGTTCGAAAAACAGCAAAAAGACATGGTTTAAGTACCGACGCCTCTTTTCGATTTGAAAGAGGAATTGATCCAGCCATTACCGATTATGCTTTAAAAAGAGCTGCCACTTTAATTTTAGAAGTTGCAGGTGGTGAAATTACTTCCGATCTTATAGATGTAAATAATACTAAAGATGGAGATTTTCCAGTAGTTCTAAATTTCGAAAATGTTACTAAAATAATTGGTCAAGCACTACCTAAAGAGACAATTAAAAAAATATTAGTTTCATTAGACATCAAAGTTACAAGTGTTTCCGATTCAAGTTTAGGACTTATTATTCCAGCTTATAGAGTTGATGTTCAAAGAGAAATTGATGTAATTGAAGAGCTACTTCGAGTTTACGGTTATAATAACATCAATTTTACCAATAAAGTTAATGCTACCGTTTTCAATTCTGGAAGAACAGAAGATTATAAAGTGCAAAACCTTATTGGAAATCAATTGACTTCTTTGGGATTCCATGAAATGATGGCCAATTCATTGACAACTCCCGATTATGTAAAATTATCTGAAAATTTAAAAGAAGATTTTAATGTGTTAATTCTAAACCCATTAAGTAATGATTTGTCGGCAATGAGACAATCCCTGTTATTTTCTGGCTTGGAGGCTGTTTCTTTTAATATCAATCGTAGAAATACCGATTTGAAGTTATTTGAATTTGGAAAAACCTACCATAAATTACCATCTGGATATGATGAACCAAAACATTTGTCATTATTCACCACCGGAAATAGATTGGATGAAAGTTGGACAAACACTCAAAAACCATCTGACTTTTTCCTATTTAAGGGATATGTAAATAGCATTTTGTCAAGATTAGGAATTAATAATTGCCATACAAAACCAATCTCAACAGATGTATTTGCAGAGGGAATAGCTTTTGCAAATGGGAATACTGTTTTGGTTGAATTTGGAACTGTAAAAAAATCGATTTTAAAACATTTTGATATAAAACAAGAAGTTTTTTATGCTGATTTTGATTGGAATGCAATTTTAAAATCAATTTCAAACAAAATTAAATTTGTTGAAATTCCGAAATATCCTGAAGTTCGCAGAGATTTGGCTTTGCTTTTGGATGAATCTGTTGCATTTGAAGAAATCTACAGCATCGCTAAGCAAACAGAAAAATTACTATTGAAAGAAATTACTTTATTCGACGTTTATGTAGGTAAAAATTTGCCTGAAGGTAAAAAATCATACGCAGTAAGTTTTACTATTCAGGATGAATCTAAAACACTTACGGATACTCAAATTGAAAAAATTATGAGCAAACTTCAAAATAATTTTCAAACACAATTAGGAGCGCAATTAAGATAACTAAAGTTTATACTATTTTATTTTTAATATTTAATTATATATGAAAAAAATAACCTTTTTATTAGTAGTCTTGTTTTCAATTAATTCTATCAACGCTCAAAATAGTTATGATATTAAAATTAATTTAAAACATTGCAAGGACACTATCGCCTATTTAACTTTTTATCAATTTGATAAAAACATGATTGTGGATACCTGTACCAACATTAAAAATGGTAAAATTGTATTCAATGGTAAGAAAAAATTATACAAAGGAATTTATTCACTTGTAGGCCAAGGAAAGTCAATCTATTTTGATTTTATAGTTGATGATGACAACCAAAATTTAGACATTTCTAGTGAATCTGTTTCCAATTATAAAGAGTTATTACAATGTAGTAATTCGAAAATTCAAAATGATTTCTTCAATTATATAAAATATTTTGAAGTACAAAGAGTTGAATTTGAATCTTATTTACCCAAAACGAAAGGGCTAAGTAAAAAAGATTCGACTGATTTTATGTCAAGCAAGCAAAAAATAATTAATGAAAATATTGAAAGTTACGAAAAGTCTTTCATCACTAAAAACAAAGGAAGTTTCATTAGTGATGCATTGAACTTAAAAATTGAAAAATATCTTAAAGACATCCCAAAAGCTTCAAATGGACGTCCTGACAGCATTTTAGTTTATAACTATTATAAAAAACACTATTGGGATGGTGTAGACTTTAAAGACGATGGATTAGCAAGAACGCCTTTTTTCCATGGTCGATTAACTCGTTACTTTGAATCGGTAGTTTTAAGAGATCCAGACTCTGTTTCTGTAGAAATTGACCGAATTATGAATCAAGCCGTTGAAGGTTCAATTATGTACAAATTGTTATTGGCAAACTTTGTAAATAAATATGAAACTTCAAAAGTTATGGGTTTTGATAAAGTCTTTGTAACTATTGTAGATAAATATTTTAAAACCGGAAAGGCAAAAGATATTTATAACGACAATAATATTGTAAAAAACATTATTAATCGTGCAGATATATTAAGACCACTATTACTCGAAGAAATTGCGCCAGAATTACCCATGATTCCAATAGAAAGTCATGATAAAATTGTAAAAATGGGATTTGAAAATGCAAAAACTAGCGAAGAACTGACTAAAATTTTCTATGCCAATACCACAGAAATAGAAAAAACATTTTTAAAACTTCGATCAATTAAAGCAAAATACACTCTTCTAGTGTTTTGGGATGTTGATTGTAGTCATTGTCAAGTGGAAATTCCAAAATTAATTGATTTGTACCACCAGTTATTGAAAGATAAAATGGATGTAAAAGTATTTTGTGTTTACACCCAACAAGAATTTGATAAATACAAAAAATATGTTGATGAAAAGAAATTAGATTGGATAAACGTATATGATGGAGTACATTACAATAATTTAAAAGACAAATACGACATCTACTCTACTCCTGTAATTTATATTTTGGATAAGGATAAAAAAATCAAAGCTAAAAGAATTGATGTAGATCAAATCAAAACAATCTTGAATGCCTTAGATAAAAGAAAATAAAACTTTAGGCTGTTTTTAATTTAACATATATTAAATATTATTGCTTTAGTTAAAGATTACATTTGCAAATAAACATCATATAAATGGCCCGTTTTAAAGAAAACGATTTACCAAAATCAAAGCTTACCAAATCTTCTCTAAGCAAAGCATTATTAATTTTTAAATATGCAGAGAATCATAAATGGAAATTTTATGTAGGGCTAATTTTCTTATTATTTACTGGAGGTACGGCATTAGCTTTTCCAAAATTAATGGGACTTTTAATAGATTGCGTTAAAAATAAGGACAATGCTCAAGCAAATTTAATAGCTGGTGGATTAATTGTAATTCTGTTATTTCAATCGCTTTTCTCTTTTTTTAGATTATCATTATTTGTAAATTTCACTGAAAACACATTAGCAAATTTACGTTTGGCATTGTATAGCAATTTGGTGAAATTACCTATGACCTTTTTCTCACAAAAACGAGTTGGTGAATTAAACAGCCGAATTAGCTCTGATATTACTCAAATTCAAGACACACTTACGTCAACAATAGCTGAATTTTTGAGACAATTTATTTTAATAATTGGTGGAGTTGCACTACTAGCAAGTGAGAGTTTCAAGCTCACTTTATTAATGTTGTCGGTTGTTCCATTAGTGGCTGTTGCTGCAGTGATTTTTGGACGATTTATTAGAAAATATTCAAAGAAAGTTCAAGATCAAGTTGCAGAAAGCCAGGTGATTGTTGAAGAAACAATGCAAGGAATTAGTATTGTTAAAGCTTTTGCAAATGAATGGTACGAAATTGCTCGTTATAATGGTAAGATTAAAGAAATTGTAAAGATTGCAATTAAAGGTGGGAAATACCGAGGTTACTTTGCCTCATTTATTATATTTTGTCTTTTTGGCGCAATCGTAGCAGTAGTTTGGTTTGGTGTTCGATTGAGTATTAGTGGAGAAATGAGTGTGGGACAATTAATTTCATTTGTATTGTATTCTACTTTTGTTGGAGCTTCTTTTGGTGGAATAGCCGAATTGTATGCTCAAATTCAAAAGGCAGTTGGTGCTACTGAACGCGTTTTTGAATTGTTAGAAGAAACTCCGGAAAAAATAAACTCATCTGAATCTACTGCAGAAAAAATATTAAAAGGAAATGTAAGTTTCAAAAAAGTAGCTTTTTCATATCCTTCAAGAAAAGAAATCCAGGTATTAAAAGACGTTAGTTTTAAAGCCGATTTTGGTCAAAAGATAGCAATTGTTGGTCCTAGTGGAGCTGGAAAATCAACAATAGCTTCGTTATTATTACGTTTTTATGACATTGAAGGTGGCAAAATTAGCATTGACGGTAAAAATATTTACGATTATGATTTGGAAACGCTTCGGGGAAACATGAGTATTGTTCCACAAGATGTCATTTTATTTGGCGGAACCATTCGTGAAAACATTGCTTATGGTAAACCAAATGCAACCGAAGAAGAAATTACCAAAGCCGCAAAACAAGCCAACGCCTACCAATTTATAAAAGGTTTTCCTGAAAAATTTGAGACCATTGTTGGAGAACGTGGAATAAAACTTTCGGGAGGTCAACGCCAAAGAATTGCAATTGCGAGAGCTTTATTAAAAAATCCAAGTATCTTAATTTTGGATGAAGCCACTTCTTCATTGGATAGCGAAAGCGAAAAATTAGTTCAGGAAGCGCTAGAAATATTAATGCAAGGAAGAACAAGTATAATAATTGCTCACCGTTTATCAACGATTCGTTCTGCCGATCAAATCATCGTTTTGGATGAAGGTAGTATTAAAGAACAAGGAACTCATCAAGAGTTAATTGCTTTGGATAACGGTATCTACAAAAACCTAAGTAATCTTCAGTTTAATAACTTTTAGAATTAAAAAGTAACTATCTTTTCCCTTTTCTTCTATCTCTTTCAGCAGTAATCAATTTTAATTCTCTACTAGTTTGTCCTGCAACTGAGGTATTTTCTTCTGCTCTTCGAATTAAATAAGGCATCACATCACGAACAGGGCCAAAAGGTAAATACTTCGCGTTATTGTAGCCATTAGCCGATAAGTTATAACTAATATTATCGCTCATACCGTACAATTGTCCGAACCAAATTCTAGCATCTTTTTTCTCAATATTCAATTCCTGCAAATATTCCATCAACTTATAGGAGGATAATTCATTGTGGGTTCCTGCGAAAATGGCCATTCTATCGATATTTTCAACCATGAAATGAATTGCTGCGTCATAATTTAAATCGGTGGCTTCTTTAGATTCGCAAATTGGTGTTGGATACCCTTTTTCTTCAGCCCTCAAATTCTCCTTTTCCATGTAGGCACCACGAACAATTTTCATTCCAATATAAAAACCTTCTTTTTTTGCTTGTTGGAGCAAATTCTTTAAGTAATCCAATCGGTCCCAACGATACATTTGCAAAGTATTAAAAACAATCGCTTTCTCTTTGTTGTACTTTCTCATCATTTGGGCAACCAAATCATCGGCGGCGTCTTGCATCCAACTTTCCTCAGCGTCTATTAATAAAGGAACATTTTTCTGGTGAGCTTCACTACAAACTTTATCAAAGCGAGCTTCTACCCTATTCCACTCTAATTTTTCTGATTCGGTTAGTTCGATATTTGAACCCACTTTTTCATATAAATCTAATCTTCCAAATCCGGTAGGTTTAAAAACTGCAAATGGTATAGCTTCACGTTCTTTAGCAAATTCGATCGTTTTTAATGTCATTTTCAAAGCGGCATCAAATTGCTCCTCTTCTTCTTTTCCTTCAACAGAATAATCTAAAACCGATGAAACTCCTTTAGTAAAAAGTTTGTCAACAACAGATAGACAATCTACTTCATTTACACCACCACAAAAATGGTCAAATACAGTGGCACGAATTAATCCTTCAACTGGTAAATGTGCTTTTATAGCAAAATTAGTCACTGCTGTTCCTATTCTAACCAAGGGCTGATTATCAATCATTTTGAAAAGAAAATATGCGCGGTCTAATTCAGTATCGCTTTTTAATGAAAAAGCAACTTCAGTATTGTTGAAAATTTTATCCATGAGAATTTTAATAATATTGCAAATATAAGAACACATTGATGAATATTAATCAAAAATTACCTTATTTTGCAACATCAATTTACAACAAATATTAGTAAACAAATGCAAGCAATAACAGCAAATGGATATTCGGTAATTTTCAATGTTGAAGGTTATAAAGAACTGAATAAACAAATATCTGAAAACAATTATTCTACTATTTTTATAATTGTGGATTCTAATACTAATGAAGTTTGTTTGCCAAAATTACTTCCTATAATTGAAACTGAAAGTCCAATTGAAATTATTGAATTTGATGCCGGAGAAATTAATAAAACCATTGAAACTTGCATTCAAATATGGAATGTTCTAACTGAATTAAGAGCTGACAGAAAAAGTTTGATTATCAACTTAGGTGGTGGTGTAGTTACTGACCTTGGTGGTTTTGTAGCTTCAACCTTTAAACGTGGTATTGATTTTATAAATATTCCAACTACTTTATTAGCAATGGTTGATGCTTCTATTGGTGGTAAAACAGGAATTGATTTAGGTAACCTTAAAAATCAAATTGGGGTAATTAATAATCCGAATTTAGTTATTATAGATTCAGGTTTTCTTGCTACGCTGCCGCAAACAGAAATGCGTTCAGGATTAGCAGAAATATTAAAACATGGATTGATATTTGACCTTTCTTATTGGAAACAATTTTTAGATTTATCAAAATTAGATTTTGCCGATTTTGACTCTATAATTTTTGATTCTATAAAGATTAAAAATGAAATTGTGATGCAAGATCCTATGGAAAAGGGAATACGAAAAGCATTGAATTTTGGTCATACTTTAGGACATGCTATTGAAAGTTATTTTATGGATAATCCTACCAAAAAAAGTTTGCTCCATGGCGAGGCTATTGCAATCGGAATGATATTAGAAAGTTACATTTCAATGCTGAAAAATCTTATATCTAAAGAAGAATATTTAGAAATAAAATCAACTATTAAATCAATTTTTGAAGATGTAATTTTTGATAAAAGCGATATTCAATCGATACTGGATTTACTAATTCATGACAAGAAAAATGAAAATGGTAAAATTAATTTTGTACTTCTTGATGGAATTGGAAAATTTATTATTAATCAAGGTGTTGATAATGAATTAATTATATCGTCTTTTGAAGATTACAAATTATAAAAAAAAAGTTCTGCAGATTGTTATATAGAATTAATATTTTTTTACATTTGCTCCGATGAATAAAAAACAAAATAGCACTCACTTTTCATTCTCTAAAAATGAGACCTACATGGCTTTTCAAGCTTTATTGAATCGCTATTTTGGATTAGTTGGTGTTATGTATTTTGATGAATTAAGGCATTCCATTATCAACGATGATGAACTTCAAATCATTTATGCGAATATTCGAGTTTGAAAATTAGATTTTATAAAGAAATAGCACTTTTTAATTCTAATTTACTGATAAACATATGAATACAAAATATTCGGATTTAATTAATCAAAATTATTATTTTCCTCAAGAAGAATTTAATCTTACCAAAGACAACCTACAATTTCATGATATTGATTTAATGAAATTGGTTGAACAATATGGTACGCCATTAAAATTTACCTATTTACCACAAATTTCTAACAACATAAAAAGAGCTAAAACGTGGTTCAAAAATGCGATGGATAAAAGTGAGTACAAAGGTAAATATTACTTTTGCTATTGTACTAAAAGCTCTCATTTTGAATACATTATGAATGAAGCTTTTAAAAATAACATCCACATTGAAACTTCATCAGCATTTGATATTAATATTGTTGAAAATTTGTTGCAATCAGGCAAAATAAACAAAAGTACTTATGTGATTTGTAATGGTTTTAAAAGAGACCAATACATTGAAAATATTGCCCGAATCATAAACAACGGTCATAAAAATACCATTCCAATAATTGATAATTACGAAGAGTTGGATTTGCTTCAAGCAGCAATAAAGGGAAAATTCAAAATTGGAATTAGAATTGCAGCTGAAGAAGAACCAAAATTTGAGTTTTATACTTCTAGATTGGGAATTGGATACAAGAATATTGTTCCTTTTTACAAAAAGCAAATTCATGAAAACAAAAATTTGGAACTTAAAATGTTGCACTTTTTTATTAATACAGGAATCAATGACAATGCCTACTATTGGAGTGAATTAATCAAATGTATCAAAGTTTATGTGGCATTAAAAAAGGAATGCCCAAGTTTAGATAGTTTGAATGTAGGTGGTGGATTTCCAATTAAAAACTCACTAGCATTTGAATATGATTATCAATATATGATTGATGAAATTATCAACCAAGTGAAAATTGCATGTGATGAAGCGGAAGTTGATGTTCCTAATATTTTCACTGAATTTGGTTCTTTTACTGTAGGCGAAAGTGGTGGTGCAATCTATCAAGTATTGTATCAAAAACAGCAAAATGATAGAGAAAAATGGAACATGATTGACTCATCATTTATTACCACTTTACCAGATACTTGGGCTATCAACAAAAGATTTGTAATGCTCGCAATTAATCGTTGGAACGACACCTATGAAAGGGTTTTATTAGGCGGAATGACTTGTGATAGTGATGATTATTACAATTCCGAGCAAAATATGAATGCTATTTATTTACCAAAATACAATAAGGAAAAGCCTTTGTATATTGGTTTTTTTAATACGGGAGCTTATCAAGAAACTATAGGAGGATTTGGAGGTTTACATCACTGTTTAATACCTGAACCAAAACATCTTTTGATAGACCACGACGAAAATGGGGAAATTAAAACTTCTGTTTTCTCTGAACAACAAACTGCTGATGATGTGTTAAAAATATTAGGATATCAAAACAAATAAATAGAATTGTATAAGAAATTACAAATACAATTCTGTACTATTGTAAATATATTAATAGTATCATTTCTTTAGAAAAAAAGTATAAAAAATTTAAAATTCAAATTGTATATCAAATAATTAATTTGTTAATTTGATTTCATAAAAACTAAATAATTAAAAATGAGTAAAGGTCCTATAAGTCAGTTTATTGAGAAGTATTATTTGCATTTCAATTCTGCAACTGTTGTTGATGCAGCTAAGGCATACGAACAACAATTAGAAAAAGGAGCCAAAATGATGGTCACTTTAGCTGGTGCAATGAGCACTGCCGAAATAGGAAAAATATTCGCAGAAATGATTCGTAAAGACAAAGTTCAAATCGTTTCTTGTACCGGTGCAAATTTAGAAGAAGATATAATGAATTTGGTTGCTCACTCTCATTATGAAAGAGTTCCAAATTATAGAGATTTAACTCCTCAAGAAGAATGGGATTTAATGGAACGTGGATTGAATCGTGTAACAGATACTTGCATCCCAGAACATGAGGCTTTTAGACGTTTGCAAAAGCACATTTACAAAATTTGGAAAGATGCTGATGATAACGGAGAACGTTACTTTCCGCATGAATTCATGTATAAATTATTGCTTTCTGGAGTTTTAGAGGAATATTATGAAATAGATCTGAAAGACAGTTGGATGTATGCTGCTGCCGAAAAAAATCTACCTATAATTGTTCCAGGTTGGGAAGACAGTACAATGGGAAATATTTTTGCTTCCTATGTAATTAAAGGAGATTTGAAAGCATCAACCATGAAATCAGGAATTGAATACATGATATATCTTGCCGATTGGTACCCAAAAAACAGTGAAAACGGTATTGGTTTCTTCCAAATTGGAGGAGGAATTGCTGGAGATTTTCCTATTTGTGTTGTTCCAATGTTATACCAAGATATGGAAATGCATGAAGTGCCTTTTTGGAGTTATTTCTGTCAAATATCAGATTCAACAACTAGTTATGGTTCCTATTCCGGTGCAGTTCCTAATGAAAAAATCACTTGGGGAAAATTAGATATTCATACCCCAAAATTTATAATTGAGTCGGATGCTACCATTGTAGCTCCATTAATTTTTGCTTATTTACTAGATTTATAATATTATTTTATGAGAAGAGTTATTGTTGATTACGCAAAACTAACCAATGAAATCTTGAACTTATTAGTCGAGAAATTTCCTGACGGATATGATGATTCTAATATCATCCGATTTAAAAACCATAAAGACGAAACTATTGAAGCTGTTGAAGTTCGTACTGAAGACACCATTTATTTAGTTAAAATTAGCACTAAATTATCTGACAGATTAATCAATTTTGAAGAAGATGATGACATAGTTGTTCCACTAGATGCAATTAAAGGAATTGATTTAGATGTAGACGACGCTGTAGATGACGAAGAGGAAGTTGATATTACAAAAGATCCTGAAGGTTCAAGTGATATTGATGATGATGATGATCACGATGCAGACGACATAGCTGATGAAGAATCAGACGATGAAGAAGAATAATTAAATTAAGAAAAAAGGGGCTCGTAAAAGTTCCTTTTTTTATTTCTAATCTGTTAAATATCGTTCTGAGAATATTTTTTGATGGTGTTTTTGATGTCCTATAATTATAAAACCAATAGCTCTAACTGACACTTCTTTATTCGATGCAATTCCAATATTTAATAACTGTTCTTGAGAAAAGCTATTAAATAATGATAATGTTGATTGTCTAACAACTGCCATTTCCGTCAATAAACTTTGCAAACTTCTATCTTTACCATTAGAATTATCTACAAAGCTATTTTCGTCAAAACCTGGTAAAGGTGTTTTATCATTTCTTGAAATTCTAAGAGCTCTATAACCAAATACCCTTTCTGAATCAATCAAATGTTGAATGATTTCTTTGATTGTCCACTTTCCATCTTGATATTGATAATCAAATTTATCCATTGGAATATTTCGAACAAATTTGATGAATTCGTGCAAGCAAATTTCCAATTCTTCAATTAATTCAACATTATCGAGCGCTTCAATATAAGATTTATAAAAATCGGCATATTCGTTTATTGGTAACTGATTTGATTTCATAAAATTAATTTAAGCTGAATTTCTACTAGCATTTGTATTTCCAAAAAGAGAACGAAGAACCATTTTTTCATATACTTTTAGTAGTTTTTCATCAGGATTATTTGATTTCTGTAATTCTTGAATTTTAGACAAGGCATATTGTTGTATTGCTAATAATGGTTTAACAATTGCCTCCCGAGTATCAATTGATGCTTTTCCATCAGGATAATTTTCCATTAGTGTTTTATGACCCGAAATTTTCAATAATAAACGGCGAGTTTCAAGGAATTCATCATATATTATTTGCCAAAATGGACCAAATTCAGGATCTTCTTTCATGTAAGCCGTTAATGGGAAAAATGATTTTGCCAATGACATCATGCTATTTTCCAATAGAGTTCTAAAAAACAATGAACTAAAATACAATTTCTGAATTTCTTCCCACTTGTTGTTATCTTCAAAATGTTTTAGGGCAGTTCCAACTCCAAAAAAACCCGGTACATTTTGTTTCAAATGACTCCAAGAACCCACAAATGGAATTGCACGTAAATCAGAAAAATCAAGTCCTTCCGCTTTACCACGTTTTGATGGACGACTACCAATGTTTGTTTTAGCATAATAATTTAAGGTACTCATCCTTTCTAAATATGGAATAAATTTAGGGTGGTTTTTAAATGAAATGTATTTGTTATAACCAATTTCGGCTAATTCAACAAGGCGGTTTTTTTCAGAATCGGTTAATAAATTTGATCCGTCGTCAAAAATTTTATTTGTAATACCGGCACTTAACAGG
>Ga0102870_1000197_pt1 | contig 21734 bp, 17 predicted proteins | sample Colrivmet1546B02_FD_78442 | JGI IMG/M metagenome (GOLD analysis project Ga0102870, IMG submission 78442) | Estuarine microbial communities from the Columbia River estuary - metaG 1546B-02 | ecosystem: Environmental > Aquatic > Marine > Intertidal zone > Estuary | place: USA: Columbia River...
ATAGTAATATTAATAATATAAATATTAATAATGACTGTTATATTGATAATTTAATCGTAAATAAACTTGAATTAACTAATAATAATTTATCTAATTATAATTTATCTAATTATAATTTTGAAAATTTATTAAGTGAACAATTAAGTATTAATAATTTAAATTTAAATAAAATAGATTCTAATCTAAATTTAATTAATAATCTAAATAATTCAACAGGAATTTTTTATAATAATGTATTTACAAAAGATTTAAATTCAAATAATATTTCATCAAATATATTTTCACAAAATAAACCAATAGTTTTTATGGGACAAATTAAATCACAAACTGAAAATTTTGTATATAATATAGATGATATTATTCACTATGACAATCTAATAGATCCTTATAATTGTTGGAATAATAATACTTATCAATATTCAATTTTTTATACTGGAATATATAGTATTCATACAACATTTACCTCTGCAGATTATGATAATCTGTTAAATTTAAAATTAATTCAAAGTCGTAATGGTGATATAATTAATTCTGTTAATTTAGGAATAGCCCAAATTAACAGTAGTGTTGAAGGATTTAATATATTAAATTGTTTAGCTAATGATTTAATATGGATAGCATGTAATAATAATAATGCTTCAATATATAATGATAATACTTATGGAGCAATTTGTATTGAATTATGTTAAAATAAGAAGTTATAGTTTTATTATCAATTAATGTTATTATATATTTTCTATTTAATATATAATGACATCAACAAGTGATTTAATATTAATACAAAAATATAAAACTATGTTAGGATTAGATCAAATTGATAATATTAGTGATATAAATAAAGTATTTAATATATCTCAAATAACTAACTTACAAACTTATTTAAATACATTAGTTAATATAACAAATAGTAGTTTATTAAATAATATTACAATAAATTCTAATCTATATGTAAGTGGTACAAGTGTATTTCAAGGTAATATTAGTATTTTAGGAAACCTTAATATTTCAAATAATACATTTATTAATAATTTAATAAATACTAATGATCTTATAATAAATAATAATTCTACTATAGTATCTAATTTAATAGTAAATGGAAATGCCCAATTTAATAATTTGCTTCAAACTAATATTATTACAGGATTAAATAATAATATTGATATATTAGCAAATAATATTACTATAGGTAGTATAAATTCTATTATTAATATTTATGGTACAACTAATTATATCTTTAAAAATTCTAGTGTATATCAAAATAAAACTTTAGTTTTAAATTATGATGTTAATAGTGAACAAGCCATTGATACTGGGACTTTATCAGGTATTGTTATTAAAGGTATATATAATGATGGATATATTAAAACCTCTACAGATGCAAGTAGATTTTTATTACGAACACCTAATGATATAATAGATAAATATATAGCTACAACAGATATAAATAATAATTTATTTATATCAGGTACAACAGTATTAAATGATAACGTAACAATTAATTCAAACTTATTTGTAGCTGGAATAACAAATATCCAAAATATGACTGTAAGATCACAATTATATGCAGCAAATGAATGTATTATAAATGGTGACACAACAATTAATTCTAATTTATTTGCCTCAAATATTAAAGCTACTAATATATCAGTTTTATCTAATTTATTTATATCTAATAATTCTATATTTAATAATGTTACTATGATTTCTGATTTATTTGTTTCAGGTATAGCAATATTTCAAAATACAACAATAACATCAAATTTAGTTGGTAATAATGCTATATTTAATAATGATTCTACAATATTAACAAATTTATTAGTTTCAGGCAATTCAATTTTAAATAATAATACTATTTTATCTAATTTATCTGTTTGTGGACAAACTATTATTGAAAATATGACCGTAAATTCAAATTTACTTGTTAGCGGTGTAGCTATTATACAAAATGCTACAATATTATCAAATTTATATATTTCTAATATAGCATATTTATATGGAGCATTAACAGTACTTTCAAATTTAAATATATCAAATAATAGTATTTGTCAAGGTAGTGTAACAGTAAATAATAATTTAACAGTTTTAGGAAATTCTAATATTGATAATGCATATATTTCTAATAATTTGAATGTTAGTGGAAATACAATTTTATATAATGCAACTATAAATACATTAACAGTATCAAATACAACAATATTATTTAATGATACATCTATATATTCATCATTATATGTATCTAATTTAGCAAATATAAATAATGTAATAATAAATTCAAATTTATTTGTTTCAGGTAATTCAGTAGCTAATAATATGACTGTAACATCAGATTTATATGTTAGCGGACAAGCATTTTTTAACAGTATAACAATACCAAATACCTTATTAGTTTCAGGAATAGCTATAATAAATGGTGCGACTACTGTACAATCAACTTTAAATGTTCTAGGAGAAACTGCAATTCAGGGAAATACAACAATTATGAATAATTTATTTGTATCTGGTTCTACTTTATTAAATAAAAATACAACTATTATATCATCTTTGAATGTTTTAAATGATAGTACTATACAAGGTAATACTAGTATTTTATCAAATCTATTAGTATCTGGTAATTCTTATTTTAATAATTCTGTAACAATTAATTCAAATTTAAATATTTTAAATAATTTAATTGTAAATGGAAATACAAATGTAGCTTCACAATTAAATGCTTTAGGAAACAGTATTTTTTATAATAATACTACTATAATATCTAATTTAAATATTTCAGGAAATACAATAATTAATTCTGATTTAAATGTATTAAATAATGCAAATATTAATAAATTAGTTGTATCAAATAATAGTATTTTCAATAATGTAACTATTAATTCAATTTTAATGGTATCCGGATTTACTATAATAGCAAATAAAATAAGTTGTTTATCTAATTTAAATATTATAAATAATGCTACTTTAAACACATTATCAGTTAATAGTATGATGACAGCATTAAATATATCTATTAATTCTAATTTATGGGTTTCATCAACTAGTTTTATAAATAATTTAATATGTAATAATGGAATCAATATTTCCGGAAATACAATATTATATGGGAATACAACTATTGTATCTAATTTATATGTAGATGCAGATGTTACGGTAAATAGTAATATCTTAGTATCAGGTTATTCTATAATACAAAATAATTTAACTATTAATAATACATTGTATGTATCAACAAATTCAATAATTAATGGAATAGCTACAATAAATTCTCAATTAAATGTAAATAAAGCATATATTAATGAATTATTTGGTTCAAAAGTATATTTAAATGAATGTAGTATTACAAATTTAAATGTTTTAAATATAAATATAAATACTCTAAATATAACTTCTAGTACGATTCAAGATTTAGTCACTAATAATTTAACAGTATCTGGAACAGCTACAATTTACGGAAATACGAGTATAAATTCAACTTTAATTTTATCTGGAACATCATATATTAATAATTTAACAATTTTATCAAATTTTAATATAAATGGTGATACAACAGTAGATAATTTAAATGTATTAGGTAAAGGGACTATAGGAACAAACTTATTTGTTAATAATAATTTAATTGCAAATAATGCTAATATAAATACTTTAACTGTATCTAATTCAACAATTTTACAAAATGTAAGTATACTATCTAATTTAAATATATCAGGAAATGCTATAATATCTGGATATGTTATTTCAAATCCTATAGTATTTTTTGGTTCATTATTAGTTAATACAAATCCTTATAGTGCTTATCAAACTATATCATTTAATAATCAAATTGATACAAAAACAGGTTGGGATTATATAACTAATCAATATATTATTCAACAAGCAGGTTATTATCATATTCAATGTTCTGCAACAATTGATACATTATCAACTATTCCATTATTATTAGAAGTTATGACAACAATAAATAGTATTACAACAAATACATTTTTATTAAGATTACATAATGGATATGGAAGTTATAGTTCATCTGGTTTTATTGTAAAATATTTTAATATTGGAGATACAATAAGCATTATAAATATAAATAATAATTGTTTATTTTATCAAAATGGTATAATTTGCGGAGGATTAAAAATTAATTTGTTATAAACTATCTAAAAATATTTTATAATATACATTTAATGAGCAAAAATTATCACCAAATTTTAAATGTAGATATAAATGCTACCAAAGATGAAATTAAAAAAGCCTATCATAAATTAGCCTTAAAATACCATCCTGATAAAAATAAAGATGAAGACGCAGAAGAAAAATTTAAAGAAATTAGTGAAGCTTATGATATATTATATAATCAAAGAGAAGTAACTAATAATATAAATCCATTTGATATATTTGCACAAGCTTTTAATACATCAATGTTAAATCAATTTAATCAATTTAATCAATTTAATTTTTCTATCAATGTACCAAATATGGCTTCTATTGTAAAATCCACACAAACAATTATTCAAAATGGGAAACAAATCACAATAGAAAAAATTATAAAAACCAATCCAGATGGTACTACAATAACTGAAACAAATATTATCAATAATTAATTATTTATAAATTATTAATAAACAAATTAAAATATCAAAAAAAAGTAAAAATATAATTTCAAGTTAATCTTGAATAACAAATTCTAAAACAGTTTTTATTGCTTTTTAAAGCTTATTTAATTTAAAATAAATTTTGCTTTTAATTTGTCTAAAATCTACTATATTATAATGACATCATTGGAAGATATCTTATTATTAAAATACAAAAATATGATTAAATTAACAAATATTAATAATATTTCACTAAATACTGTTTTAATACAAAATGTAAGTATGTTATCACAATTAAATATTTTAGGTACTACAATTATTTCAAATAGTACAACATTAAATTCAAATTTATATGTTCCAAATTTGACTTGTTCTAATAATACAACATTAAACAGCATAATTATTAATAACTTAGGCGTATCTAATATGAGTACCCAATTTCCAAATAATGTTACAGTAGTATCAAAAGTCTGGACTTCTGGTAATGGAATACTAAATAATATAAATGTTAATAATTTAATTTGTACAAAAGATGTAACAATGTTATCACCATTAAATATTATTGGTTCATTTAATAATAATAATATAATAACATCAAATATTTATGGTTCAAATTTGTACTTAAATAGTAATAATATAAATATAGGAAATCAAACTTCCTTAATTCATATAAATGGAACAGTAAATAATATTTTAACAAATAATTTACGAGTTCGGGATAAATTTATTAATTTAAATTATAACGAATCAACAAATACTGGCTTTGATACAGGAAATTTATGTGGTATTAATATATTAACAAATAATAGCACTACAAGTTATATCCGTACATCTGATGATGCTTCTAGATATGAACTTAAAACACCTTCTGATATTACATCAAAATATATATTAACAACTGATTTAAATAATAATCTATATATATCTGGAAATACTACAATTAAACAAGGCATAACTTTAAATTCAAATTTATTTGTACCTCTTAATAGTAATTTAAATAATACTAGTATCTTATCAGTATTAAATTTATCAACACCTCTAATATTATTTAACCCTTTACAAATTAACGGTTCAACTTATATTCCAAATGATGCTAATTTAGGTATATTTAATACAATTAATAATTTATGCATTAACGATTCTACTAATTTTAATAATGTAAGTGATAATTCTCTTTTATTAATCTCTAATAATACATTAATAAATAATAAATTTATTTTAAATTCAAAAATACTGATTTCTAATGAATCAATTTTTAATCAAGATGTTTCTGTAGTAGGTACCTTATATATTTCAAATAATAGTATTTGTAATAATTCTATGACAATAACTACAATAATAAATACCAATAATAATTTAAATGTTATAAATAGCACAACGGTACAATCTGCTCTAAATATAAATACAAGCTTATTATATAATACATCATGTAATTCAGGATTAAATTTAGGTGGAAATTTTATTTCTAATAATAATATAACTTTAATGTCAACGATAACTAGTAATAGCTTGACTATTATAGGACAGTGTATAAGTAATCTTCCAGAATATATGGATAACACATCTGCATTACAAGCAGGTCTTTCTCTAGGAACATTTTATAGGACTGGTGGAATTATTAAAATAGTTATATAATATATTTGTTTTTTACTAACATTAATTCAGTTGTAGTTGATTATATTTGTTTTTTAGATGAATAATTGTAAAAGCAAAATTTTGATATTAATAATCTTTCCTGGACTATTAATATCAAAGTAAAATTATGATTATTAATAAACCCTCTTAGGGTTGTTGACTTTGTAAAATAAGTTGTTTCCAGGCTTTTATTCTAATATTATAAATATTTTGCATTTGTTTATTAATTTTATTATAACTATCGAGAGATCCTATAAATTGATAATTTATAATATCTTTATTATTTTCGATTCGTTTTTTTAAATCTTCAAAAATTTTAAGATTAAAATTATTTTTAAAATAATATCCAAAATAATAAAATGTTTTTTTAGTTGTCCATATAGTTTGAGATTTCCATAATTTGAAATTTTTAAACATAGTATTTAATAAATGAATAATATTAAATGCAAAATTAATATTTTTCATTGTTAAGTTAATAATAATATGACCATTTGTATTTAAATTTTGTAATAATAAAATTAAACTTTGAACAATTAATTGTAAATTTAAGAAATAAGCAGCTTGTACATTATATTTATAACTAACGCAAGATGCAATTCCAAAATCAATTTTATTTTTAATCTTAAAATTTGTCAAATTTAAAATATTTTTATAAATAATTTGATATCTTTTATTATTAATTTTAAATGGAACTCCTCCTTGATCAATAGGTAAACTAATACCTAATCCAGTTGAATTATTAAATTTTTTCAAAATAATTGTAGAATATATACCAGGTGCAGCACATATATCTAAAAAATAATTTATATTTTGAATATTAAAATTATTAAAAATTTCTTTTCCAATTTTTATTAATTCTTTTTCATTCTCTACAAAATTAATATCTGCATTACTTCTATCAAAAAATTCCAAATTCCAATATTTATCATTTAACGTTTTCATTTTAATGTAAACTTTATCTTTTTTAGGAAATAATTTTGAATTTAATTTGTACATTAAAATATTGTAGAATATATTATGAAAATTATATTTTAAAAATAATATAAAATAGTTGTGTTTATTAGATATTTTATATATATAGTAAAATAATGTACAACTTTTATGAATATTTAAATATTAGTAATACTGCAGAAGTATTAGATATAATTTTAGCATATAAAAATAAGATATTATCTTATAACCAATGCGATAATTTTACTGAAAGACAAATATATGAAATTAAAATTTTAAAAATAGCTTTATATATTTTAACTAATAAAAATTTGCGTAAAAAATATGATAAATTATTAATTTTAAAGAATAAAAAAGAATTCATATCAAAGAATTCAATTAATATAAATACTGTAAATTCGAAAGCTTTACTTTCAAATTTAAATATACAAACCTCACATGATCAAAATCAAAATATTAATATCTATGAAAATAAACCAATATTGGATAAAAATAATATAGAATCAGATTCTATCGCACCGCAAGAATTATCTAAACAAAAAAATGATAATATTTTATCCATCAAAAAATCATTAGAGAAGAATAATACGAATCAAACAATTAACAATACAGAAGGATGTGATAATAAAAATCATTCAAATCAATTAAAATCTAATAATAATGAAGAAATATATGAAGAAAACTCAACCATGCTAGGATCAAACTTTTTAGAATTAGAATTTAAAAATCAAGTAGAAACTCTAGATAATTTATTTGAAATTGATAATTCGTGGATGAAAAATATCAATGATATAAATAATAATGGATATTTAGGAAGAAAAAAAAATCAAATAGAATCTCATAGTATAATGGATAGAATTTTTAGTATACCTATTCAAACAAATAAAAAATACCCAAATAATTTAAATTAAAATAATAAAGTAAAAATTGATTAATTATTATATTTTTACTTTATTATTTTACTGTAATTAATGGCAAATATAGAGTATTTTGAAAATAAGCTAATTAAAGATATTTTATTGTATATTAAAAATAATAAATCATTTACAGAGATTGCATCATTATATAATAAATCAATTATTATATTGGTAGAACAATTATTAGAAATAGGATATATATTAATAGAAATATATGATATAGATTTAGAAGTTGTTACAAAAAAAATAAATATAGGTAATACTAAAATATTAGATTATATTACTTTGAAAAATCAGAATAAACCAACCTCTGATTTAATTTTAGAAATTATTAAAATAAATCAACAAATAGAACATAACATTGATACTAATAATACATTATCTATTTTAGAAGATCAATTTAATGAAAATCAAAACATAAATTTAAATAAAAAACAATTATATGCTTTTAATCAATTTATTCAGAAGAAAAATCTATTCATTACAGGACCTGGTGGAACAGGTAAATCAAGTGTAATTAAAGAAATAATTAAATATTGTAAACTTAATAATATTGAAATAGGTGTTACAGGTACAACAGGTTGTGCTGCAATTTTAATTGGGGGAAAAACATTACATTCTTATTTAGGTATAGGTTTAGGTACAAAAACAGCAAAAGATTTATATCTAAATAATCGATATAAATTATCACATATAATTAAAAAGTTAAAACTTATAGAAGTTTTAATAATTGATGAGATATCAATGTTGGATTTAGAGTTGTTTGAAAAAATTTCTGAATATTTATCATTAATTAGAGGACATCAAAATCCCTTTGGTAATATTCAAATTATATTAACAGGAGATTTTTGTCAATTAGAACCAATTATAGGTAATTATTGTTTTTTATCACAAGTTTGGTTAGATTTAAAGTTAGAAATAATATTTTTAAATAAATTGATTCGTCAAAAAAATGACAAAGTATTTCAAAATATATTGAGAGAATTGCGTTATGGTATATGTACGGATCGTACAATTGAAATATTAAAACAATGTAAAAAAATAGATATTGATGAAAATATTAAACCTACATTATTATATTCTAAAAATATTGATGTAGATAAAATTAACAATTTAGAATATAATAAATTAATACAAAATAATAATAAATTTATGGTTTATGAAATAAAATTACCCGAAATAAAAAAAAATCATGAAAAAATAAAAAACTGGATTAAATCATTAGACATTCCTTGGATGATTAACTTATGTGTAGATGCGCAAATTATGATCACAGCGAATATTAATCAAGATAATGAAATAATTAATGGTACTCGTGGTATAATAATTGATGTATTAAAAGGTACTGTTATAATAAAAACTATAACAAATAAATTGGTAACAATTAATTATCATAAATGTATTTATAGTGAAGATAATGATATATATTTTAATTATATGCCAATTAAATTAGCATATGCGATATCAATTCATAAATCACAAGGTATAACATTAGATGCTGCTGAAATAAGTATAGGAAAAGATATTTTTGCGGCTGGCCAAGCGTATACTGCATTATCTCGAACTAAAAATTTAAATAGTATTATTATTAAAGATATAGATAAACAAAGTTTTATAATAAAAGACTCAGTATTTAAATTTTATATTAACATTGATCCAAAATTAAAAAAATTTATAGAAAAAAATTAATATTGACAAAATATCTGTAATATTTTGTCAAAATCTAATAAAGAAATTGATAATGTTATTTTATTATTTTTTTATTTTTTTTTCTGTAAATTTATAAAATGAACCAGTATATGATTTAAAGGAAAAATCTTTTAAATTTGAATTTTTAGAAAGTAACATTAACATACTATCTAATGTATCAACAGTAAGATTTCCGCATCCTATATATTTATTATTTTTACAGTATAATTTACAATATAATACATTTGCTTGAACTTCATTATTTACGAATTCAATTAAATCTTTTTTTACTTGATTATAATCTGATGTATCATTGGTATTTAATCCTTTAATTGTAAAGAAAATTTTATAATAACTAAAATTTACTAGTAAATTTGATTTTTTTTTTAAATTAATTAAAGCAGATAATGCATCTGGTGGTGTATCAAAAATTAAAAATACTAAATTATTTAATTTAGTATGAGCTACTTTAATTTTAACTAGACCTTTATAGTTATTAAATAAAGACTCATTTAATTCATTATTATCTTTAGATTTTACAACTAGAGTACGCCCAATTTTCTTTACAAGCCTTTTTTTAGGGATATATTTTTCGGGTTGATTCAAAGTATTTATTGGTTTCGAATTATCATGTTGTTCCTCTGAAGTTGGATCAAATTGTTCTTCTAAATGTTCGTCTGAAAAATCTTCTGATACATGATCCGTTTGGTCTTCTGAATTATGATAAACATCTGTATTTTCACCAATATCAGTATTTGACATTTATACAAATTATATAAATTATATCCTTAAATCAAATCGTGAATTTCTTTAAATTATCCAATTATCAAAATCTAATGAAATTAATTTATAATAATCATAAAATAAATTATATAAATTAGGATAAGATTTAAGCCAATTAAAATAGTATGTAAAATCTTGTTTTTTTAATTTTATATATTTATTTTCGTAAATATCAAATTTAGAATTCAGATTGGCATAAACAACAAATTTTGTTAATAATTTAATACAATTTTTAAAATAATTAATATCTTTTAATATAATTATATTATCATTATCTGTTATTGCTAAAAAATAAATATCCCATATAATATTTAAATTATATTTATGCATATTAGAATATATAAATGTATTATTCAATTTATTAATGATTAATGTTAATTGATTAAATGTATCATCAATATGTTTTTTATATTGATTAATTAAACTTAATAATTCTGATATTAAATTACACCATATATTATCTATATATTTAAAGATTAATTGTGGTAAATACAAGACATCATATAGGGCATATTGTAATAAATTATTATTTAATTCTTGTTTAGAGCAATCTTTAAATTCATCTAAAGAACTATTAGTTTCAAAACTTTGTTTTGGAGCTAATTCTTGTATATTTATATGTATTAAATATATAGGACCCATATTCTCTTCAATTTTATCTAATTTATTTATTTGATTTTTTGTTATAATATTATTATGCAATAAAAAATCATAAATTGAACAACTTTTTTTAGGTTGGTAATTATTTAATAAATTAACATAATCGCAAATAATTTTTGTATCATAAAAATTTTTACAAAATTTATTAATATATGATTTTTTAACTAATAATTGATTAAAAATATAAGGAATATCTAATGATTCAGATCCATGTAATACTTTAATTATTTTCGGAACAGTTAATAATTTAAGCAAAATAGTATAATGTTTTTTTTTTAAATTAGGAGGATATAATATAAATATATATCCTATTTGTGCATCATTTTCAAGGTTTAATTGCATCAAAGCAATATCAATTTTTTCTTTTGATACTTTATTAAATTCAAAATCAATACCTAGAACATGTTTTTCATTACTATTTACTTTTTGATTAATAATAAATTTTTTGAAAAATTTAATCATAAATTTTTCTTTTTCAAAATTATCAACTATAAATATATGGTATTCTTTATTATTTAAGTTTTTATAAAATTCATCTTTCCCAAATAAAATTTTATTAGGTTTCATTAAATATAAGTAGATAAGTTTGTCAACTTATATTTATTTAATTGTAATCCAAAATTCATTTGCATAAATGTCTAAAATATTTTTTAAATTATGCGGATCAATCATATTATCTTTATATAAACCAAAAGATTGGAATTATATTAATAGATGTTTTATCTAATTTATAAATTTCATTACATAATATATTTCCATATATATTTGAATCTATTAAAGTTAAAGTAAAATATTTTCTAAAAATATATCTGAATTGGAATCTAATAATAATTTAATAAATATAAATTGACAATCTGGAAATAAATTTTATTTTTAAAAAGAATTCTTTGTTCAATAATTTGACTATATGTAGACAGTATAAGTATTTTGTGATTATTTAAACTAAGAGTCCGTGGATTATAAATATAATTATATATATTTACTACATTAGACCAAATAATATTTTTATTATTATAAATAGTATTGATAAAATAATAAGATGCATTATTAGATTGATTATAGAGTTTGTCACAACATTGTATTACAATTTTCAAAAGCTTCAAAGTATAATCGATAATATAATATTTTCATGTTTTGTTTAAAATTTATATTTTTGATAAAATTATTTTTTATATTAATCCGAATAAATTATTATCATTAAAATTATATTTAGTAATCTAGAGGTTTAACAGCTAAATATGGTCCAGATAATTTATCAATCTCATTATAATTCCTAATATTTGATGTATGAACATGATGTGATTTAATTTTTTTAGGACAATTAATAATTTTATATCCTAATATTTTACATAAATAACAAAATTTATTATTACAACTTGATTTACCAAATTCAAATTTAAATACATTATTATTATAATATATAATTACTATGAAATATCCAAGTATCTTAACTATCATATCTAGGACCATATATTTTATTATTTTCATATATTAATAAAACTATCATTATTTTTTCTTGATCTAATAAAGTATATCTAAATAAATATCACAATTTGCAAATACAATATATCCTTTCAATTCAAAAATATCTTTATATTCTAATCTTTTATTAAGATTAATCTGTATTATTTTATCAGTTACTTTTGTATTAGATAATTCACTGTCTGTATAAATTTTTTCATTTAATAAACATATTTTGATTTAAACAATATTTAATTTCTTTATTACATGCAAATTTTTGTGACAAAAAAATTGCATAATCAATATAATTTCATCAATATTTTTAAATTTTATGATATCTGATTTAGAATAAATAAACATTGAAATTATAATAATGTATTTATATAGGTTAAATTTATAAATCTTTAATTAATAAATTTAATTGAGTAGAATATTTTTCTATTTCTGTTTTATTCCAGGGATTTTTTGCATTTTTATTCCATTTAGTTATTGTATTCATTATTTCATTTTTTTTAAATTTAAAATGTTGTTTTATAATTTCTTCGAAACCTTGTGGTGGATGAATTAACATATCGATCATAGCTAATTTAATTGTATGAGGATATGTATCTTCGTTATATATATTTGATCTTTCTTTACCTTTAGATGTATGCATATCTTTTTCCCATCCAGGTTCATTAAAATATGGTTCTTCTACAAAAATTAAAGATTGAATTGAAATCATTACTTGTAAAAAAGTTGAAGTTTTAGGATTCCATTTTTCTTCTTCATGTCCACTCCATGTATTTAATAAAGACAAACATACTTTTCCTGTATTATATAAATTTGGATTAAAACGCACAGTATTACCTCCAGTTGTATATAATAATACTTGAGGGACTGTAGCTGGATAATCAACAGGAAAATGAGCATGAAATTCAAATAGTCCATTTTCATAAGGTGTATTATTTGGACCACTGATTAAAAATGTAAAGATATTATAATTATCTTTTGGAATTCGAACCCAAATTGATGATTCCCAATTTAATGGTAAACTAGATTTAAAACTTGATATTTCTGATAATATTCTAATAATAGCTTGTTGTGTAGGTTTATTAGATTTAAAATTAGAAAATTTATGATGATCTGATAATTCAAATATTCCAAATTGTAATTTCTTCATAATTTTACAATATTCAAGTTTGATATCATCATCTATCAAATTATTCTCTTCGGAATTGATATAATTTTGTGTAGAAGAAATAAATTTATTATAATAAAATTCTGCTATACAATGTAAATGTAATAAAAATATATTATGAGCGTAAGTTTGTGAATTTTTTATTAGTATATCTAATTCTTCATATAAATTAGAAAGATAATTACCTAAGGTAATTAAAAATAAGTTATCTGTACTGATATTACAAATTTCTAACATATTAAAAATATGACTATACATTTCTTTATTATTTTCAATTTCTAATAAGTTAATACCATTAATTTGATTTTTAAAAAATGCTAATAATAATTTTTTAATATTATCATCTTTATTAAATTCAAAGCTATTATCTTTTATATATTCAATAATATTTTTTAAAATACTAATGATTTCTTTTTTTTGATTATCTTGATTTTCTAAATATATATTACTATTCAAATTAGTAGTGTCATCGGTACCGTAACCTGTACCTTCTTTCCAATATTTCTTAATTCTATTAAAATCTTTAAATTTTGGAATATCAATTTTTAGTAGAATTTTATGTAATACATCATTTTTTGTGATACTTAATAATTTTATAATTTCATAATATAATTTATTGAATGCAAAATCTTGCTTATTTAATTCATGTTCTTCTAATATATATTTATAGCCGATAATTTCAAATTGTTGAGCAATATTCAAAATAATATATTCTAAGGTAATTGTAGAATTCCAATTTTCTAATTTTAAAATATTTAAATCTAATAATCCCATAAGTAATTCATCAGTAATATGAGGTTTAATATAATCAAGTTTAGGTGGAACGGATGGATAAGAATCTGAATTTAATGTTATTTTTAATTCAATATAATCATAGTTATATTTAGTTTTAATAAGATCTAAGATTTTTTTAATAGGATTATTATTAAATTTAAGCCGTATGATAAATATATAAGGATTATTGGTATTAACTATAATATAATGATTATATAATTTATTATGATTAATTGTTCGTATTTCTTCTACAATTAATTTATTCATTTGTGTCATTGTAAATAATTTATTACTTTTTTTATCTTTTTCTAATAAAATAGCATTTAATTTTTTTTCAAATTCAATATAATCTATAGGATATTTAGTAAAAATATCTAATTTATAATCAATATAAAAAGGATCATTATAAATATGTTTGATATTATGTTGATCATTTGATATAGATAATTGTGGTAATAAAGTCTTATAAAGTTCTTCAAAAATAATAGAAGGTGTCTTTTTTTTAAAAATAATTATTATATTAAAATTTTTAATATGAGTATTAAAACTTCGATTTATATTTTCTTGATTTATATTTTCTTGATTTATATTTTTGACTACATTGTTTAAATAACAAAATGTATCAAAATCTGTAGTTAATTGAAGTTCATACAAATTTAAATTTTTATTAGAAATTTTACAATAAAATATAACATCATATATATTTTTAGAACATTGAATTAATGTAATCCAGTCATTATTAATTAATGATTGAAATTCTTGAATTTGTTGATCAAAAGACATTAAATATATAGATATTATAATTTTAATATTATTCTTGTTCAATTTTTTATAGATATTCAAAAATAATATAAATTATTTTTTAAAAGTTCCAATCAAACATGAAATATAAATATCATTAAATGTCGATTTAGTAACCATGTTTTCTAAATTAGCTAATTCGATAATTAATTTGCATGAATTTTTTAATAATTCTATATCATTTATAATTAAATAAATAATTTCTTTTAGTACTATAGATAGTGCATAACCATTATCGGTAATAATAGGTTTTATAATATTATATGAATCATTAAAATTTTTTGTTTTATCAAATAATATATTCAAAATAATTTGAATATTATTTTTTTTTGGAATACCAACAATTTCATAACATGTATCAATTGTTAAATAATTATATTGCATAGCATTAGTTTGTAATATATTAATTGCTTTCCGTAAATCTCCATTTGATAGATAAGCGATAGTATCAATAAGACCATTGTCATAGGATAATTTTTCCAAGTCACAAATTTGTTTGAGTTTAATTTTAATATGATAAGGATCAATATTACTAAATCTAAAATTAGCACATCGTGAACGGATAGCTGGAATAATTTTATTTTCATAATTGCATATTAAACAAAATCGTATTGTTGATGAATATTTTTCAATAATTCTACGAAGGGCAAATTGAGCATCGAAAGTCATGGAATCAGCTTCATCTAAAATTATTAATCTTATTCCTTTAATAAACATATTTGATTTTTCTGCAAACCCTTTAATATCTTCCCGCACAGAATTAATACCTCTATCATCAGATGCATCTAGTTTCATAACCATCAAACGTATATTATTACTGTAAATTTCATTAGCTAAAGTCATTATAGTTGAAGTTTTTCCTGTTCCTGAAGATCCATGAAATAATAAATGCGGTAATGCGTTATTTAATAATAATTTTTTAATTGTTTCTATATTTTGATCATGGCTTATAATATCACACATTTTTTTAGGTCGATATTTTTCTATCCAAGGCAAATAGGCCATATAATAATAGAGTATTGGATATCTTTAAGTTATTATCATTATATAATAAATTAAATTTAAATATTGAATATATTCATCATTTCCTTTAATAAGATTTTGATCAATTTCCGCTAATTTACATAAAATGGCAGATTTTTGACAACTAGTTAAATTAGAGTTAATAATATAATGATGAAATAATAATATTTGATTAATGATAGAATAACCTTCGCGATATATATAATTTAATATTAAGTGTACATTATTAATATCTTTTTTTAATATTTTATACATAAATTCATTAAATAATTTATCAGGCAATAAACCGGATAATTCATTTAAGATATCATTTTTATTTGTATCTGTATATCCAATAGTATTCATAGAGATATCAGAATTATTATTAAATAAATATAAATTATTTTCTATCGATCCAATCTCAATTTTCATAGGAACTTCTTGAGGAATAGGTAAAGTCTTTTCCTGTATATGATATAAAATATTACATTCCATACTATAACATTTTTGTAATAAATTAATAGCTTTACGTAAATCTCCTCGACTTATAAAATTAATTTTATTTAATATTTTATAATCACATAAAATATTTTCTTGTTTACAGATATATTTTAATTTTTCAATCATTTCATCAGATTTAATAGGTTTAAATCTACATAGCGAACAACGTGATATGATTGGATCAATAATTTTATTATAATAATTACAAATAATACAAAATCGTGTTATTTTAGCATATTGTTCCATTATTCTCCTTAAAGCAAATTGTGAATCAATTGTCATAGTATCTGCTTCATCTAAAATTATAATTTTCCATGGTGGTCCTATGGCTAAATCTTTAACAGCTTGTTTTGCATATATTTTTATTTTATCTCTAATAATATTAATACCTCTTTCATCTGAAGCATTTAATTCAATAATTCTATTACTACAATTACTTTCTCCAAATAAATCTCGTGCTAAAGCTAAAATAGTTGAAGTTTTTCCCGATCCAGATGGACCATAAAAAATTAAATGAGGTATATTTTTATTAATTAAACTAGATTTTAAAGCAGTAATTATATTTTCTTGAGAACAAATATCATCTAATTTGGTTGGTCTGTATTTTTCAACCCAAGCATTATTATCTTTCATTAATTACAAATTAAAAATAAGTTTTTAATATAATTTTCAAACATTAATATATGAATAAAATCAACGACATATATTTGCCTAAAAATAATTCAGAAGAATATTGGTTTAAAAATCCAAGTATACTCTTTATAAATCTTGATCAAATCTATCCGTTTGGAAAATTAACTCATATATATGGAGTTAATTTAATTGCTAGATTAGCTTTATATATAGTTTTTATGATTATTTTATTAAATCTGAATAAAATATTGTTATTTCTACCATTAATATTATTTTTATTTAGTTACTATTTATCATTAAATAATATAAACCAAACAACAACTGCTTCTGAAGTACTATATGATGTTTCTGGTGATAATACTATTTCGAATAATTCTAATGAAATACCAGTTGATGTTTTGCTCAATAATAATATTTCAAAAAATTTATGTTCAAAACCAACTTTAAATAATCCTTTTATGAATTATACTTTGGGTGATGCATTTAATAAGCAAACAATAATTGATGTAAAATCACAGAATACAGAAAACTTAGTAGAAAGACTACCTGCTTGTAATTATGATGATGTTAAAAACGATATTCGAAAACAATTCCGTTCTATTTTATATACAGATTTAACAGATATTTGGGGTAAATATATATCCGATCGTAATTTTTATACTATGCCAAATACATCTATAGTTAATAACCAAGTACAATTTGCTAATTGGTGTTATAATATGGAAAATAGTGGTTTATGTAAAACATTAGGAAAAAATTGCCTAAAATATAGAGATCCGCATTATCAACGTCGATAATTACGGTGAAAAACTTAAATTTTTTATCTATCAATGGCAAATAAATGGTATTCATTGTAAATATTAACTCCTTTAGAATTAATAGCTATTTAGATGTATCTATATTATAAAATAAATAATGTAAAAGAAAAAATATATAAATAATTTTTATCTTAAAGATTTTAATGGATAATTTATATAAAAAAGCTAAATTTTTTGATAATAAAATATTATCAAATTACTCATCACAAATACTATTAACACCAACACTACCATTAGTAGATATTGTTGCTACAGAAACGAATTTAACTTTTGATAAAAATAATAATAATAATAATAAAAATAAACGAAATTTAGAAATTTATGAACAATCTTATTATTATCCAGGTGATATTGGACCTGGACGTGGTTTTGGTAATTTAAACATATCTAATGAAATAAGACAAGGAGAACAAACACGTTCAGAAACAAAATTATATAAACAAAATAAGGAAGCAGAAGAAATGTTTGATTATCAATATCAATATTTAAATAAAAATTATCAAGATCCTACACATATTGTAATGCCTATACCACGAGGAGGTATCTCAACGCGAAAAACAAATAATATAATAAATCATTCGGAATCAACGTCTCAACCTATAACCTTTACATATTAATAATTTATATAACAACTCTTTTATCAACCCTCCTATTAAACTATTATAAACTAATATAAAACTAATATTAAGAATTATAAAGTATCTTTTGACGACTAGGAGGAAGCTATTGGTATGATTAAATAATTATAAACTGTTATAAACTAATATAATCAAGATATATAAATAGATATATAAACAGTAATATAATCAGATATATTAAAGATGATATTTAAATTAAATCATGTTTAATGTAACTTTTGTATTTTTTTAAACCGTTTAATATAAATTATTTTAAATTAAATAATAATATGGATGTTTCAAAACAAAATCATTTAACAAAATGTTTAAAATCGTACCTAACTGCAAAAAAATATTATGATTCTGATATAGATAAATCTTTAGAATATTTTAAACAATGTATTAAATGTGTTAATATTGTTAAACAAACTGATAAAATTCAATATTGGGAATTATTAGAGGAAACAGAAAATGAATGTATAAAATATATAACATTATCCATTTTATATTTAATAAATAAACCTTTTGATACACAAATAAAAGATTCAAAAGATAATTCAATTCATCAGACAACTATTGAACCATTAAATTTATTTAATATAATAGAAACAGGAGAGATTAATTATATGAAACAATTTAAATATGGTGAGATAGATTTTAAATTATATAATGACAATGGATTAACTGCTTTACATTATGCTATTAAATACGGTGATACCAGATTTATAAAAGAAGCTTTAATTTTAGGAGCTTCTATTGATGAAATAAATGCTAATGGACATACTTTATTAGAATATGCATGTCTAGAAACCGATCCGAATATGATTAGTTTTTTACTTTTATATGGAGCAGATATGAAAAAACATTTAATTTTTAGGGAGGGTAAAAAATATACAAATAAAGGTGATCAAATAGATATAGTACTAATTGAAAAATATATATGTGAAAATTATAATGACATCAACTCTCTACAAAATCGCGAGTTTTCTAACGATTCCAGTTATAATCTAAAATATCTTAAATGGTTATCAAAATATTTAGATTTTAATGTAAATAGTTCAATTAGATATTCAGATTTATATTATAAAACTCAAAAAAATAATATAGTTCAATTTATAACTATATATGATATAATCAAATATCTTGATAAATTACTAGATTCATTAAATGAAATAAGTAGAAATACTTATATTGATATAATTAAAGAAGAAATAATTTATGATTTAAATTATGATTTAGGTTGTCCTAAATGTAAATTAGATATAATCTTATACTATTTAATACCTTTTATCAATTATGCTAATGATATAAATTTACAATGGGTTTTAAGTTTAGAAATCAAATATTTAATTTATAAAATTATTAATATGCAAACTAAAATTGACACCAAACAATTTAAATATTTATTAAAAGAATTAATATATGAAAAATATGTTGCGACCAATTTGATACGCGAAGGTTATGCCCAAATATTATTATATCAATGGATTTTGAAAATAAAAATATAAATTTTTATTTCTAAATATAATTATATACTATGAGTTCTAATCGGTTAATTTATGATAAATGTTCCTATGCTATAGAATTAAAAGAAAGTACAAGTCCTTTAGATTATTATTTATATAAAGGTAAATATGAACTAAATAAACAATGTCCTGTGGGTAATCATGCTAATAGTTTAGATTTTAGTATTCGTGCTGATACTGAAAATGAATTATTTGGATTAAAACGGTTAGGGACTCTATGTCCTTCAAAAAAATATAATCCTAATAATAATTTCACCCCAGCAGCATTTTCACCTGCAAGAATATGTGAAAATATTCATTATATAACTCCTAATAATATAGATCGTCCCATAACTCCAATGTTAAATTCTCACCAAACAAAAGTTATGGCTATCTAAATTTTGTATACTAAGATAATAATTAGATCTTATGAATAATTAAAGTATTTATAAATTTAAAATTGTGTATAAATATATTATAATTTAAATATTTTATATTATAATATATATAATGTCATTTAATAGGACTAAATATGATTCAGATGCTTTCAAACAAGATACTAATAGAAGTATTGCCCCTGGAGATTATAGATTATTTGAATCTTATCCTGAAAATATAAACCAATGTTTTTCAGATTTTGGACCTATTGGTGCTAAATCTGATGTATCATTGGTAAAACCTTTATATGATTTAACTTTTGGAGATATGGCAATGACAGAATCAAATTTATCTTGGCGGAGTCATAGATTATCTAAAGACACCAACTCAAAAAAAGTTGAAATTTGCAATAGTGCTATCGACAATAATAATTTACAATCTAAACTTTCATGTCCAAAAATTCATCATAAAAATGATTGTTCAAAAAAATTAATTCCAGAAGATACACGTTTTACTTTTCCTCTAGATTATTATCGCAGTATGAGTCTAACATATTATCAAATACAACCTTATTTGTCTATTAATCCACAATGTACTATCCAAGAAATTTATGATAAAATTGGATTAAATTCTCGTTTATATTCAAAAGATATGTATGTTATGCATGAACAAACTCCTTGGGATGACGGATCTGTCTTCCCAAAAGAAGTTAAAAATAGTAAACCATATACATGCTCGTATGTATGCTATTAATTACATAAAAATAATTTTAATGTTTTATATAAATGTTGTTCTATAAATGTTGTTCTATAAATGTTATTTTATAAATATTTTTTTATAAATGTATTTAAT
>Ga0102870_1000210_pt1 | contig 21200 bp, 20 predicted proteins | sample Colrivmet1546B02_FD_78442 | JGI IMG/M metagenome (GOLD analysis project Ga0102870, IMG submission 78442) | Estuarine microbial communities from the Columbia River estuary - metaG 1546B-02 | ecosystem: Environmental > Aquatic > Marine > Intertidal zone > Estuary | place: USA: Columbia River...
ATTATAAATAATCAAATATGTTATTCATTACAATGTAGCGAAGATATTTATCATATGTTTTTTATTAGATATAGATTACATAGACAAATTTATAATCATAAAACAGTTCAATCGTTAGAAATTTTAATAGTAAAATTATTATTTGAACTAGAAAAAGAAATTAAATTATCTGAATATATTTTAAATAGTGATAAAATGTTATTATTAGTTGATTATTTTATATGGACACAAACAAAAAATGATAATATAATTAAATTAATTAACGATATTCATATGAGAAATATACCAAAACTTGTATATCAAGATATATCATTAAATATAAATGATTTTATTAATCTAGAAACTAAAATAAAAGAAACTTTTGATACAAATATTTATGAAATTATAATATTTCAAGTAGGATATGCTAATAATACAAGTAATCCTCTTAATAAAATACTGTTTTATAAAAATAAGACTAATGAAGTAATTACTAATAATAAAGTTAAAAATTTTTCATTATTATTAAATCAAAATCATCAAGAATATGTTTTTAGGGTATATTGTATAGATTTAACTAAACTAAATCTATTTTATCAGTTTTTTAAAAATATTTAATTTAAAATCTATTTAATTGTAATAATGGATTGGGAACATTATATAGTTAAAATAAATGTTAAAGTAACTGAAATTGATCTTAATAAACCATTGGATAAGACTAATATTTTATCTGCATCTGGAACTGGATTTTTTATTTGTAAAAATTTAATTTTAACTTGTTATCATGTTGTAAAATATGCTGTTCATATAGAAATAATTTATAATCAGACAAATATATTAAAAGGACAACTTGTATATATTTTTCCAGATGATGATCTTGCAATAATAAAAATTAATGAAAATTTTGATTCAATCAAAATTTTTGATTATAAAGAAATTCAAACTAAATTACGATTAAATGTATTATCTATCGGATTTCCTTTAAATAATACAAATATTATTGAAACTAAAGGTATTATTTCTGGTTATCGAAAATCTTTATTACAAACAGATGCAACATTAAATCCAGGAAATTCAGGGGGTCCTTCAATAATTTATGATAATAAAAAATGGAAAGTTATAGGAATTAATGTTGCAAAACTTAAGTTTGATGATGTTGAAAATACTTCTTTAGTTATACCATATTATAGATTCAATAAATATAAAAAACTTATCCAAATAAATAAATCATTAATAAACTTAATTATTTCTAATTCAATTCCTAGTATATTTCATAGTCCAACCTGGAATTTTAATTATCAATTAATTAAACAAGAAAAATTACGATCAGTTTTATTTCAATCTATACAAAATGTTAAAAATTCGAATATTTTTATTAAAAATAAAATAGGTATTCGTATATCACAATTAAATTCAAAAAATTATTTAAATAAATTTTTTAATATCAATGATATTCTATTATTTATTAATAATAATAAAATTGATATTAATGGATTTATTAAATTTGATTTTTTTCCAGAAAAAATTGCTGTATGCGATTTATATTTATGGTTTGTTCCAGGAGATGAACTTAATATAGTATATATCGACAGTACTAATAATCAGTTAAAGACAACTAAAGTTAAATTAGAATATCAAATGTCAAATTTAATAGAAATATACAATTTGGTTGATTTCTCAACTGATAAATTGCATCAATATTCTAAAGGGATCATGCCTTATTTTATTGAAAATAATGATTTAATCTTATGTATATTTACTCAAGAACATTATCAAAATATTTCGAATTTAAATATTACAAGTTTACAAGTATTTAAATTATTAGATAGATATTTATATAATAACGATCTCTTTACAGTATATTTAACCTCTGTTAATCCTAATATTTATTTAAGAATTACTAATCCTATTATTCCAATAGGAGATATAATAATTGAAATTAATGGTAAATCTTTTAATGATTATTTTAGTTTTATAGAATGTATAAAAGAACCAATAAAGATGATAAAGACTATTGATAATAATATTTTTTTTGTAGATTAAAATTGAATTAATTATATTTAAAAAATATTAGTATTATATAATAATGCCTAAGAAAAATAACAAAAAGGTAATAACAAAAGAAGATATTGATGATAATGATGATAATATTGATAATGATGATATTGAAGAAAATGAAATTGATGAAATTGGAGAAAATGATATTGATGAAATTGATCTAGATAATGAAGATGATGATCTTGAATTTAAAAAAGATGATTTTGATACTGAAACAGTAGAAGATATTATTGAAGATAAATATTATGATTTTGAAGATAGTAATTTAGATATTGATGATGATAATTACGAAATCAAATCTGTAACCAAAGATTATTTAATAGGTGAAAATAGAGTATCTGTTAATCGTCTTACAAAATATGAAATGGTTAGAATTTTAGGAGAAAGAATAAAACAATTGACTATGGGAGCTAAACCATTAGTTAAAAATTTTACAGGTTTGTCATATGAAAAAATAGCTGAAGAAGAATTTAAATTAAATATGATTCCTTTTAAAATAATCAGAACATTACCCAATGGAAATCAAGAAATGTGGACTTTAGATGAATTATATAAAAAACATTTATATTTACAACTTGATGAAAATTAATTTCTAATTTAAAATAATGAATCTAATTTTGGAAGTTATTCTAAAAGCAATTATAGTTGGTTTATTTACAATAATTATTGGCCAACTATTAGGATTTTTAATGCATAATATATATACAATTGATTTTTTACCTGAAGTATGTAATACTTGGAATAAATATTATATAATGGAACAAATATTATTTTTAACAGGATTTTTAATACATATTATATCTCAACTTATAAGTATTTATCATTGTTGATGTTATAAATAGAATAGCCTATAAAGCCAAATAAAAAATATAATTTACCAATTAAAGAAACAAACTGTGCATATATAATTAACCTTATAACTATTTTTATTTTTATAGAATACGGCATCTTTCAAATTGTTATTTTTATAAGTAGAACAATTTATATTTTTGCATGTATAATCTCTAGTATGAGGCAATAGAGGATCATTTACTATTAATTTATTTTCTTCAATATTATATATTTTATGACTTGTATCTTCTAAATTTATTTGATATAATAAAGTTGTTTCATTAATTTGTTTTTTATGATTACAATTATTACATATAAATTGTGCTCCAGATAATACTACATCATTAAATAATTGATTTAATACATTTTTATCATAATTTTTTATTTTTTTATTTTTATAGAAATCTTCTTTAGAAAATTCTGCTTTATATTTAGTAATATCATCATTATTATCTAAAATCTTAAAAGCATCGCTGATTTTTGTTAGGGGGATTTTAGCAGCATCGTCTTTTGATATTGCAGAAGATTTGCTAATATCAAGGATATATGAACAATTAGGACAAAAGTACATTAATTATTATATTTAATTAAGATTTTATATGAATTTATATTCATTTTTTATTTTAGACAAAATATTTCAATCTATAAATTAGTTTTTTCATCAAAGATGCATTATTAGATTATTTTTTTTAATATCATCATAAATAACATATTTATGATGATATTAAAAAATCATACGATGATACATCATCATATTATGGCGGCATTATTAAAAAAAATAAAAATTGAAAAAATATATATAAAAAAATCTTATCTTATTTAATTAATGCCAGCTAACAATAATTGTAAGAAAATGGATGAATGTAAACAAAAAGTTATCAATTTCTTGTGTAATCACAGATATAACGATGATATGGAAGATAAACCAACGCATCAATCATGGGGAAATGTGATTAAAGGTCGATTTTATATTAATAGTGAAGATGGCAAAGAATTTATGGCTATGTATAATGATGCTATTGAAAATAATGTTACTGATTTTTCTATTTTAGAAATGCAAAAAGAATATTCTCCTATAATCGTTGATATAGATTTGAAAATTCCAACAGATGATTATCAAAATAAAAGATTATATGATAATAATTTAATTAATAATATTATTAAAAAATTTTTAAATGCTTTTGATAAATATATAGAATTTGATAAAACAAATTTTAAAATTTGTGTATTTGAAAAAAAATCTGTTACAAAATTAGATGATATATGTAAAGATGGATTTCATTTAATTTTTCCAGATATATGTGCTAATGTGATTACTAGACATCTTATAAGGCAATACGTCGTAAATTTATGTACTGATGAAAATATTTTTGAAACTTTTTTAGAAACACCTGATAAAATAATAGATAAAGCTGTTGTATCTAGTAATGGATGGTTTTTATATGGATCAAAAAAACCAGGAGGTCAAATGTATAAGTTATCTCAAGTTTATAACTATAATTTAGAAAAAATTGAATTAAATGGTAATCTCGTTATTTTTTTCTCTTTACATTATAAAAAAAAAAGATATAGTAAAAAAACATCTAATAAATTAAAACTTAATTATGAAGATATTGATATTCATGCTGAAATAGATAGATTAAATATTAATACTTTTAAATCCGACGGTAATAAATATGAACTTTCTGAAGATTTAGAAACATTAGTCAAAAGAGCATGTACATTTATTAGTATGTTAGATGAAAACAGAGCAGCAAACTATGAAGAATGGAGAAATGTAGGTTTAGCTTTACATAATACTCATGAATCCTTATTACCAACATGGTTGGAATTTTCATCTAAATGTACTGAAAAATACAATGAAGGTGCATGTTATAAATTTTGGAAACAATTTAAAAATCCGTTATCAGGTAATCTTTTAACTATACGATCATTAGCCTATTGGGCTAAATTAGATAATCCTAAAGAATATGAAATATTTATTCATAATGAATTTAAAAAATCCAGAGAAGAAAGTCTAGATGGGAGTACATATAAAATAGCTAAATCTTTTCATGCCAAATATTCAGATAAATTTGCTTGTTCATCAGCAAAATCTAATTTATGGTGGGAATTCAAAAATCATAGGTGGAATAGAATAGAAGATGCTTATAGTATTAAAATTTTACTATCAGAAGAATTTCAAAATGATTATCGTGCGGATATTATTGATTTGAATATTAGAGCAACCAAAAGTTCAGGAATAGAAAAAGATCAAATCCAAGCGCGTATATCTGCAGTTAATAAGATTATAGAACGACTTATGAACATTGATTTTAAAAAAAAAATTATAGAAGAAGCTAAATCTTTGTTTTTAGAACCTAAATTTGATGAAAAATTAGATAGTAATATCAATATTATTGGTTTTGAAAATGGAGTATATGATTTAGAACAAAATATATTTAGAGATGGACATCCTGATGATTTTATATCATTAAGTACTAAAAATAATTATATTAAATTTTCTGAAAATATGCCCTATTATAAACAAATTGTTAAATTTTTCTCTGAAGTATTACCAAATGAAAAAGTTAGAAAATATTTTATACAAGCTTTATGTACATGTTTATCAGGTGACACTAAAGAAGAAAAATTATATATTTTAACAGGGTCAGGCTCTAATGGTAAATCATTAACTATGGATTTAATGTATGCATCCTTAGGAGATTATTATATGTCATGTCCTATTACAATTATAACTAGAAAACGAGGTCAGTCTAATGAAACTTCACCAGAAAAAGTTCGAATGCGAGGAAAAAGATGTGGTGTTTTTCAAGAAACAGATGATGGTGATAAAATTAATGTTGGTGTTATGAAAGAATTTACAGGAGGTGATAAAGTTTTAGTTCGAGATCTATTTAAAGGAGCTAATGAAATGATTGAATTTAAACCACAAATGAAATATTTTTTAACATGTAATCAGTTACCAGAAGTCCCTTCGAATGATGATGGAACTTGGAGAAGATTACGTGTTATTGAATTTGGATCACGATTTATTGATTCGCCTGATCCAAATAAATCTAATGAATTCAAAATTAATACTAGTATGAAACAAAATATTCAAAATTGGACAAGTACATTTGTTAGTTATTTAATTCATATTTATAAAAATGAATATAAAGGAATTAATTATCTGAAAGAACCAGAAGAGGTTATGGCAAGTACTAATCAATATAAACTTCAAAATGATTACTATACAGAATATTGTCTAGATAGATTAACAATTACAAATGATCCTAAAAATAAAATTTCACGTGAAACTTTATATAGTGATTTCAAAGCTTGGTGTTTGAAATTTTATAATGTTAAAATTATGACGAAAAAACCTGAATGTGAAAAGAATTTTAATAAATTCCTTGGCCAACCAGATAGAATCTATTATACTAAAGTATTATTTAATTATAATACAGAATCAAGCGGCGAATCTGATGATTGCAATGGCAATAATCTTTTAGATCAATTAGATCAAACAGATCAATAAATTAACTTTTTTTAGAACTCTTATTAAATAAAAATTGAAATATTAATAATATAATATGTAATATAAATATTTTTACTGTAAGATATCAGATTAACTATTATTTTGTTAAACACTCATTAAAACGAGTATAATCAACTAGAAGAACAAAATGGAATTTCATAACCCTTTTGTTGGAATTCAATTTGATCCTAGTATGTTTGGACCACAACACCAAAAAATAGTAGCTGAAGTAAATATGCTTCATGCTACAATTAAGAAAGAACAACAAAAAACAGAACAAAGTCGCTCTCTAATCATAGTACAAAGTGATCCCCGTGCAACCACTAGTGGAGAATCCATGATTCATACGTACTTTTGCCAGACAGGTACATATGTTCAAAGTATCATTGGATAAAAGAATGATACAATCCCATCTACGTTCATCAAATATCTAATTAAATATAAATTAATTTATTAAGTTTTATTTAATTGAAAAAACTATGATTATCTAAATATTCTATAGTACATCTTTTTTTAGGATCAATTATTAACATTGATAACAATAAATTTTTAATTATTACTTTTATTTCATTATCTATATTTAATAAATCTAATTTTTTATCTAATCTAGTTGATTTGCAATTTTGTTGAGAACTATTATTATTATAATCTATAAGTTTATTTAAAATAAAAAATTCTTTATATCTCATAGTTGACTTTATAAAAGTCAAAGGAAACTGACCACATGTATCATATATTAAACAGAGATGATAATAATCTCTAGATTTTTTTGAATCTTTTATTGGATCGAATAATATTTGTCCAGATAATAATTCATAAAATGTGCAACCTAAAGCCCAAATATCAACAGGGTATGAACATTTTCCTGATAATATAATTTCTGGAGCTTGATAATATCGAGTACCAAAACCATCCGTAAATTCATCATCTTCATCACAAAAAGTACCAAAATCGGATAGACTAACTAATAAATTTTCATTATGTATCTGGTTTAAGTTAAAATAATTAATATTTGTTGTTTTTAATTCATCTAAAATTATTTGAGTTATATTTTTATGATACTGCGATCTTAATAATTTATTTTCAGGTGATAATTTATTTAATTCATCTAAATATTTATTACAAATGAATTTATCACGATCATTAATACCTTTGATTAAAATATTATCTGTTTTTATATCACCATGAAAAACTTTAAATTTTTTATGTAAAATCATTAAGGCCGTTATTATTTGTCTCATTATTTTTTTAACTAAAATAAGAGGTAAACCATTGTTATAATTGCATTTTCTTACTAATGTATCAATATTAAAATAGTGTAAATTCCAAACCGAACATAAATACTTTTGTGCATCTCTATATTCTATAAAATATTCTACTAAATTATTAAAAACTGGAGGATTTTTAGGTAATCTACTAACAAATTTAATTTCGTCTTTACCACTAAGAAATTCATGAGAATCTTGTACTTTTATAGCATAAAATTTATTAGTTTGGATATGATAACCTAACCATACGATAGAATATGAACCTCGTCCTAATTCATTAATAATATTATAAGTTCTTAACATACCTCCTGTTAAATCTAATGCTGAAATATGCTCTAAATTTTCATCACTCGATGAAGAAATAAATGATGAATTACTAGAAGATATATCACTCGAATTTAGATCATTTTGTTCATCAATTTGTATACTATTTTTTTTATGCATAATATTAATATCAATAAATAATTCTTTAAAATAAATATATTATTTAAATATTTTTATATCTTATGTATAAATGAAAAAACGTATATTAAATACTGATGAAAAATTACAAAATAATTCAAATGAAATTATAACTGTTAAAGCAAATTCACAATTGTTACATCCCCTCACTTGTACTTGGATTAGTACCAAAATTGATAAAAAAGATATATGTTTAACCAAATACAACTATCAAAATAATAATTTTACTTTCAGTAAAGAACAAAAATGTAAGGATAACAATAATTATGCAAAATATTTATATTTACCACCTGTTGGAATATCTCCGGATATTATATTAAAAATTTATGAAATTAATGATATCGATTCATTAAATGATTGGATTAATACTAATATAGACATGATCAATATTTTAACAATTAATAGAATTATTAATTGTTGGATTATAAATAATATAAATATCCTTAAAAAACACAATAAATTTTTAGTTCAGATTTATAATAAATTAATATTAAAATATGCAAATAGAAAAATTTTAAATAAAATTAATCATGATATTATTGATCTTGATATAGAAACTCTTAAATTTATTGAATATTGGATTAATAAAATTAATGTATCTGATTTTAAAATTGATTTATTAGAAGATTATAATATGTATTTAGAAAAAAAATATACACAAATATAATGAGTAGTGATTCGCCTAAAATTAAATATCCTTATCGGAGATATTGGCCCACGCCACCAATCATACAAAGTTTTTATCAATATCAAGATGTGAACGCAGATAAAAGATTACAAACTGACGTAATTGAATTTTTTTATAAAAAAGTTTTATCATGGATTGACTCTAAAGAAAAATTTTTAAAATTTAAAAATTTTAATAAATTAAAAAATGGTAAGAAAATAATTTATAAAATATTAAAACAAATTATAAAAAAAACAAATATTAATTGGTATGATTTACGAGATAATTACATTCTTATTAAAAAATATATATATATTAAATTAAATAAATATTATAAATTTTTTATATAATTATAATTTTTTTTCCATTTATTTGATTTTAATTTATTTTTAATTATTTGATGTTGAGAATTAGAATCATTTTTATCAGATATATTATTAATTAAAATTAATTTATCTAATTTATATTTATTTAGCGAATTCCGTTTAGTTATATAATCTAATAACCGTTGATCCTTTTCTACTTTAGCTAGATATACTTCTTCTATTTCAGATAATTTTTGTTTTTCAATATTTTCAACCTCTAATTTTTTTTTTTCAATTTGTTCTGCTATTAAACATTGTTCTAATAGCAATCTATCATTAATTATTTTTTCTAATTCTTTTTGTCGTCTTATATAAAAATTATTATCGAAATCAAATTGTTTTTTTTGTTCAAATTTTTCATTAACATTAGAGATAATTTCTTTTAACAGTATAGTACTTTCATTTCTTCGTATACTATTTTTATCGTATTCTTGTTCAGAAAAAATACTAGTTTTCAATTCTTGTGATTTATTATATTCAGTTTGAATTGATATAGTATTGTCTTGTTTAGAAGCTAACAAATTAGATATTCGATCTAATAATTTTTTTTTTTGGTTAATATCATTTTTTAAATTGGTTTTATATATATGTTTTGAATTGGAATTTGATACTTTGTCATTTCTTAATTTGTAATCATCAGAATAGTCTAAATTTTGATCATTATTTTTTATTGAATATAAATCACTAGTTGTTTTTGAAATTAAATCATCAAAAATTTCTAAACTTGAATCATGAGATTTTTGTGAGCTTGAATTTTCTGAATTTTCTGATTTTTCTACAGTTTTATCTAAATCAAAAAAATAATTTTTAATTTCATGAATATTTTCTTGTTTACTTGCTAAACGCATTGATATAAGATTTAATAATTTATTTTTTATAGAATTGTCTGTATCCTTTTCATTTACATGATTTACATCTGTATCTTTTTCATTTACATGATTTATGTTTGTGTCTATTTCAGAATTAGATAATGTATTTAAAAAATATTGATTAACTTTATTATTTAGACGAATTAGAAGTTTTTTATTTAGAAGATCATCTTTAAAATGTAAATTATAAACTTCTATTATTTTATTTATAATTTTTTCTATTATATTATTTTTAATACTAACTTTATTATTATTGTTATGATTAATAATATAATTTTTTTCTTCACCTATTGAAGATATTTTATTATCTATATCATTAAATAAAATATTATATTCATTTAATGCCTTAATTAGAGATTTAGTATCATCTATACTAGTTATAGATAAATCTGAATCTAATTTATGATTATCATAATATTTTATAACTACATTAATAATTTTATAAATTATATTATTTTCTAAGGAGATTAAATTATCATTATCATGATTACTAATTTGTTTTATTAATATATTTTTTTCTTCAGCATCATTAAAAAATATATTAATTTCATCTAGTGTTGTTAACTTTTTTTCTTCTAAATTAGTACTATCTGAACACATTCTATATATTATATTTTAAATTAAATTTTATAATTTAATTTAATTTAATTTATACTACATTTTATCGATAAATAAATTTTTGAAATAATATAAAAGGTATAAAAACAATTTGTCTTGATAGTTATGGATTATCCCAAAGAAATTTTAGTCAAAGATTATTTTGAAATTCATAATTATTATTCTAATATCTATGGGATAGATAAAACTATTGTATTAATACAAGTTGGTTCATTTCACGAAGCATATTGTACAGACACAGATGGTATTAATTTACTCAATTTATCACAAAAATTAGATATATGTTGTACAAAAAAAAATAATAGTCAACCTGTTAGTAAAAATAATCCTCGAATGATGGGATTTCCAATATATGTAACTAATAATTTTATTGATAAATTAATTGATTTAAATTTTACTATAGTTTTAATTGATCAAGTTTCTGATCCTCCGCGACCAAAAAGAAAAGTCACTAATATATATTCACCAGGAACTTTTATTGAAAAAACAATTAATAAAACTTTATTTATCGTATCTATCATAATTGATATTATCAAAGAAAGTAAAACTAATAATCTACATTTATGTTTAGGTTTATCAGCATATGATTTATCCACAGGTAAAGGATGCTTTTATGAAACATATTCAAATTCATCTGATAATTTTCTAGCATTGGATAATGTAAATTATTTTTTAGAAAATTATCCTCCAATTGAAATTATTTTAGAAGAAAATATTAAAGATAATAAAATTTATAATATGAGTATTGAAGAAATATTAAGATATCTTAATATTAATACTAATATTATAACTATTTCAAATAAACAAACTAATGATGAATACACAAATAAATCAGCTTCAGTTAATATTTATAAAATGAAAATTGTTAATCATAGAAAAATAAGTTGGCAAATAGAATTACTAAATAAAATTTATAATTTTAAAACAAATGTTGATATAATAGAATTATTAGGATTACAATATTATAATTGGGCAAGATTAAGTTTAATCATATTATTGGATTATATTATAGCTCATCAACCTAATCTAGTAAAAAATATTCAATTACCTATTTTATTTGATACAAAAAAATATTTGTATTTGGGCAATAGAGCATTAGATCAATTAGATGTTATTTCAAATAATACCAATGGTATTAAACTATTTAATGTAATTAATTTTACAACTACGACTTTAGGCAAGCGTTATTTAATTAACCAATTAACTATGCCGCTTATTGATCCAATTAAAATCACTGAACGATATAATCTTATTCAACAAATTATAGATAATGAATATTATTATTTTATAGAAAATCATTTGAAAAATATTTATGATTTAGATAAATTAGGTAGAAAATTAGATATGAATACTATTAGTCCCCATGAATTATATCAAATATATATTTCATTTATACAAATTAATAATCTTATTGATTATTTTAGACAAAATAAATTATTAGATATATTCATAATTAATAATGAATATATATCTGATAGTTATGCATTGCTTGAATGGATTAAAACTAGATTTGATATTGAAAAAATAAATGGGCTTAATTTTAATAATTTTAATGAAATTGACTATTCTATTTATAAGCAGAAAATACATAATCAATTAGATGAACTACAAAATAATATTGATATTAATAAAAATTTTATGACTTATCTCATTAAAGAATTAGAACAATATATTGATGATAAGATTTATTTAAAAAAAAATATAAATATCAACTCCAAAAGAGTTGATATTGAAGGGAAACTCGAGTTTTCCTCCAATACTCAAGATAAAAATTTTATTATTTTAAAATATAATGATAGAGATGGACATTATTTATTATTAACTTCTCGAAGATGTGAAATCCTCAAAAAAAATTTAAATAAAATTAAAGAAATTTTTATTGGTAAATCAGATTCAAATAATGATAAAAATCTTATGAAACTTAATGTTTCAGATTTAGAATTTAATAATCTTCCAAAATCAACGAATACTAAAATTACATGTAAAAAAATAAAAGAATTTTCATTAGAATTAATTAAATACAAATTAGCAATGGCAAAATATACCAAAGATCTATTTAAAGCAGATATGTTAACTTTTTTTAATCATTATAAAAAATTATTATGTAATTGGTCTAATAAAATCGCTTACATCGATTTTATAAATAGTGGAGCTATTTGTGCTATTCAAAATCATTATTCTAAACCTATATTACAAACTAAAAATAATAGTTATTTTAAAGCTAAAGAGTTACGTCACCCAATTGTTGAAAAAATTAATTCTAAAACAAATTATATACCACATGATATTGAATTAGGACATGAAACAGACCAATATGGTATCCTATTATATGGTATTAATTCTGCTGGAAAATCTACTCTTATGAAAGCTATTGGACTTAATATAATTCTAGCTCAAATTGGATATTTTACATCAACTACTTATTTTGAATTTTATCCTTATCAAAATTTATTTACACGAATTAATGGAAATGATAATATTTTTAAAAATTTAAGTTCTTTTATGGTTGAAATGTTAGAATTAATAGCTATTTTAAAAAGAAATAATTCTAATACATTAGTCATTGCTGATGAATTGTGTCATACTACCGAAGAACTTTCTGCAAATGTAATCATAACTTATATGTTAGAAGTATTATCTAAAAACCATGCATCTTTTATAACTGCAACACATTTACATAAATTGGCAAAAATTAAATCTATCAAAATTTTAAAAGAACTTAAAATTAAACATATTAAAATTACATATGATGAAATTAATGATTTATTAATCTATGATAGAAATTTACTTGAAGGTGAAGGAGAATCTTTTTATGGATTACAAATTGCTAAATATATGATGAAAGATCAATATTTTAATGATAGAACAACAGAATTATTAGATGAATATAATGAAATAAAAAAAAATAAAAACAGTAAATATAATAGTAAATTATATTTAAACTATTGTGAAATATGTAAAACTCAAAATAATTTAGAAACACATCATATTTTTTTTCAAAAAGATTTTAATAAATTAGGGATAAATAAGTCCAAATTTTATTTACAAAAAAATAGTTTAGCTAATTTAGTGGTCTTATGTATGCAATGTCATGATGAAATTGATAAAGGAACAATTATAATTAATGGATGGATTGAAACATCACAAGGAACTAAATTAGATTATATTATAAACAATACTAAAATTATTAAAAAAAAATATGATGAAAATATGATTGCTTTTGTTAAACAAATACAATTAATCAGTAATAATGACCCCAGATTAGCAAGACTTAAAATTCAAGAAAAATTAAATCTTAAAATCTCTACTAAAACTATTTTAAATATGTGGAATGATCAATATTAGTTTTATAGATTCTACATCTTCTATAAATTTCATTAGTTCTATTCTAAAATTAAATTTATTAATATTGTTATTTTCTACATACCAAGTATTTTTTACAATATGTTTGTTATTATATGCAAATGCTTCGATATTATTATGAAGTTCTTTGTATAAGTTATTATTAAAAATTCTATGAGCTAATTCTATATATTATATTATATTATATTATATTATATTATATTATATTATATTGTATAGTATGGAACGGTTAATATCTGAATTATTATATTTTTTAAATATGTTTTTGATATTTGCTGCAGCTTTTTTTTAATTTCATCAAAAAAATATTTATTTCTATATTTATTATACACATTAACATGTTTACTTTTCAAATCCGAGACACAAAATGAATGAATCATTGGTAAAAGTATTAAAATTAATCATCGCAATAAATTTTGAAATACTTTCACCCCTTGTAATAATATTTGTTTCTTTATTGTCGGTTAAATTATCTAAATTTTCATACCAATTTGAGTTATATCAAATTGGTATGAACTGTAAAATTATTATTGATAGTTGTTTTCTATATTATTGAATTAATATTTTTACATATTTTTACATATTTTTGATGGCGTAATTTATCTTGTTTACAAGATAAATTTTTATAACAAAATTTACATTGATTTATATTCTTCTTTTCACAAACTATATTGAAGTAAACTAAACCTTTAGTTTACAAGAGGTTATAATTGTATGAAATTTTTTTATTGCGATTCCATTAAGATTTTATATGATAGGTAATCTTTGTTACATATTCTTAAATGATTTTTTTCTGGAGATTTTATTTACAATCTAATATTAAATTTATTAGATTAATATTGTTATGATATATGACGGCAAAAAATATGTTTTTGCCATTAATAGATATTTTTACCTTGGATTTTATCTAAAAGTTGTTTTATTTGAATTCTAAGATTAATTTTATTGATATCATTATTTTTTTCCTATTAAAATTATTATTAATAGTTGTTTTATTATTTAATATATTAATGTTTATATTTTGTAATATTTTTGAATTAATTTTAAAAGGATATTTTTTATATAAAAATATTAATATTAATATAATATAAAAATATTAATATTATATTAATATTAATTTTCTCTATATTTATATATAAATGATAAGTCACTGTACTTATTCAACAATAGGTAAATATTCATGTATTGAATATATGAATAATACAGATGTCCTCCATAGTACTAAACTTCCAGGAATTCAACGGGAACCAATCTACAATAAAATTGAAAGGAAACCATTTAAAATTGTAAATGCCCCCCCAAGAGGTACTAAACCTCCAAAAATTCCACCGGGACCAATCTACAATAAAATTGAAACGAGCCCAGTCGAAATTGTAACTCCAAATGGAATACCTGGCTCTAGCAACAAAATTGGTAATACTTTTAAAGAAAAATGGTATAAGCCCTCCTTAAATCCCCACCCCATTGCTATAAATGCCCAACCTTATGCACAAGGACCTTGAAGCCAAGGTTTTTATGATACATCTCACGGAAATAATGTTACCAGGGAGAAATGTAAATGCCCAAATAATTTAGTTTGGAAGGATAATGAAGAATGTGAATGTGCATGCAAAAAAATACCAAACTTTCCCAATAATAATACCAAACTTTCCCCAATACCCTTTTACAATAAATCTTACAATAAATCTTAAAATATCTTATGTATAAGGTACAAATATAACAAGGTTGTGATGAAATCATAAATTGTAGCCATGTAGAAAAAATTGTCTAAGTGGAAAATATTTAACTAATAATATGTGTAATTGTGCATGCATATCAAATGTATTAAGTCTTCAATTTTATTTATAAAATTATAGTATTTAAATCTATATCAATTATATGTTTACAATTCATAAAATTTAATTTCAACTTTGAAATGCTATAATATATCTACTAAAATTAAAATATTCTAGTATACTAAATATTAATCTATTTTTTTAATATAATTAAAAAATAAGCATATAATGGATGGTAATTATTCATAATAATGATGATTTAAAATAATTATATTAGTAATGTTAGTAAGTTTAAAATATATTTTTCCACTTATTATATTTTATATTTTATATTTATAACACATAATTTTATGAACTCAAAATCAAGATTTTTAAAGTAACCTATAAAAATATTAATAATATTAATATTTAAAATGTTAATCTTAAACATTTTAAATATTTTTTAACTTTTTAATATAATTATTAGCAATATTAATTATTTCTTGTTTGTTAGTTTTTTTTTTCCAATAAACCAATTGATATCTTAATCCATAATCAGATTTTAGTTCTTCATAATTTTCATTAATATAATTATAATAAAGAGCATCAAATATTTCTTTCCAATTATTAATATTCTTAAAATTACTCATTTTGAATATATAATTAGATGATGCAATATAATTTTTTGTCATGATTTTAATTTTATTGAGAATCATACCATATACATTTCCATACATTACCCATGAATATGCATCGATAAATGCTTCCATAAACCATCTATATATTATATCATTTTTTAATAAACATAATTTAAAAAAATTTCCAAAATACATTAGTCGAGTTATATGATGTGAATATGCATATGGTAATATATAAGTCTTTATCATAGAATCAATTGGATACATATTAGTTTTATAATTCCATAATTTATCATATATTATGGAGATTTCATATTTAATTTTAATGATTGGATTTTCAATCATATAAATTGTCATCATATAGTTTCTCCAAAATATTTGTCTAATAAAACCTTCAATATTTTGTATATTAGATTTATGTTTTAATACTTTTTTAATAATTATTTTATCTGTTAATAATCCTATATTTAACATTGGTGTAATTACACTATGAAATAAAAATGGATGATTTTCTATAGTAGCATCTTCATATTCACCAAAATTATCCATTTTATATTTTAAAAATTTATTAAACCATCTTTCGGAATCTTGATGTGTTATTGGATAAATAAAATTAATTTCTCCATAATTATTATTGAAATATTTATTAATATAATTAGTTGCTTCTTCTGTATATTTATTATTAATTATTTTAGGTAATATAGGTAGTTTAGTATTTTTTGGAATTTTTTTTCTATTATTTTTATCAAAACTCCATTTATCACCAATTGGTTTTTCATCTAACTTTACTAAAATTTTATATTTTTTACGATAATAAATATAAAACTTATTAAATAAATATGAATCTTTAAATATTGTATCTTTTAATAATTTTATATCTTTATAAACTAAAAAATTTATAGTTGGAAAAATAAATAATTTATCTTTGTATATTTTTTTTAATTTGTCTAATAATTCATATTCTATTGGATCATAAATATAAATTTTATTAATTTTAAGATTTTGATAAAATTTATATGTTATATTTTTAAATTCATAATATTCAGTTTTAATTTTATTTTTTTTTAGATAATCATAATAATATTTCATAGTTGCTCTATGGTATGCTAATTTTAATTTATGATAATTATAATTAGTAAAATAAATTGGTTCTTCAATTAAATAGACTTGTTTATTTTGTAATAAATCGATATCTTTAAATAATTGTGTTGGAAAAATTAAAACAATATTCATATATTTATATTATACTTAGTTATATATATTTATTTATTTTCTGCTAATCATTTTTTTCTTTTTCTAATTTACGTTCTAATAAAATCATTTTAACACTTTTATCATTTCCTATTTCCATATTTTTTAATTGTCTAAAGTTATTTCTAATTTCTTTTTTAATTTTTCTTCTTTTATATTATTACTTTTCCAATACATACTATATTCATTTTATTTAAATTTTCTTTATACTTAATTTGGTATAAAATTAAGCTGTTGTTATAGAATTCGAATGATCTAAAAATTTACCAAATTATTCTAATTTATTACATACTTCTATAAGATTATGTGGTATGAAATATCTAGCATTATGGATATGTATTTTTTTACTATCATATCCAGCTTTTCTTGCTATATTTTTAAACATTTGCTGAAAAAACATAGTGGTTTTTAATTTATTTTAATCATTTTTCTGTGGGCAAATCAGCTGCTATATAAAAACTGTATAATTCTTTATAAAATAACTAACTATTTATAAAGAATTATTTATATTTACGCATACCATTTAATTTAGCACTAAAAACATTAATTATACTAACTAAATCTTTCGTTAATTCTTCCTGCGGAGAATCATCTGATGAATTTAATATTATGATTTTCCCATTAGAACTTTCTTTTATAATTGTATTTATTAAATCAAAGCCAAATCTTGCTAATCTATCTTTATATGCTACTATTAATTCATTAATTTCACCATTTAATGCATATTTTATAATTTTATTTAAGGCGGATCTATTAAAATTTAATTCGCTTGCTATATCTGAAATTATTTCATTATTAGGATATTTATGTTTCATATATTCAATTTGATTAACTGATGAAACGCGGCAATAACAAATATTTCTTTTTATTATATTATACTAGTATAAGAATGGACAATTGATAGTGTAATGTTCATATGGAAACATTTATAGAATGGTATTAAATAAAATTAAAATAATGAAGAAAAATTATATTTTAAAATAAATAATTTCAAAAATAGTAATTGGACTAAAATATTTGATGCTTTATATTATACCAATTATGAACAATTAAAACATGAAGATAGCTTATATTTAAAAAATGTCAATTGATACCAAAAATAAATTAGAATATATAGCTAAAGCCTATCAATTTTATTAGATAAAAATTGATTAATACAAACTTTAAATTAATTTATTATGACTCAATATATGTTCTATGATGGTTATAATACATATTCAGATATTCCAGTAAGATATTACCGTAAGATAGAGTTAATGAATAATCATGATAAAGATTTAATAATATTTTTACAAAATCCTGCATCTTCAGCTAATGAAATAGATCGTATGACATTATTTTTGAAAAATTATATTATTGATTATAAATGTATTCATATTTTGAATATAATTCCAATTGTATCTAAACATCTTGAAAAGATTAAAATTGATAATTTATCTATACTCATAAAATTTCATGAAGATAATCTTAAAATAATTAAATCAATTTTAGAATCTTATCCAAATAGCATTATATTGTTTGCATGTGGTCAACATTTTGTCCAAAATAAAGTAAAACTAAGAAAAACCTACAAAAGTTTTTTTCTTGATATTTATAAAATAATTATGGATTATCATGAAAAAATATATTGTTTAGGTTATACATCTAAATATTTAAAAATAAAATTAGATCTTTCTAATAAATTTACTAATTTATTAGCTGATATAGATACTACAAATAAACCTCTTTTTCCTTATTTAAAAATAAAAATTCGTTTGCCGTATTATCCTAGATTTAAAAAATTTGAATTCATAAAATATAAATTGTTAAGTGTTTAAAATTTATTAAAAATTAACATTATTAAAATATATTTTACGACATTTATTAATTTGTTTATCTGATGTAACTTTATTAATGATATTATTAAATTTTTCTTTATTTAATAATCGAATAATAAAATTAATAGAATATACTCCACATTCAGAATTACCAGTTTGATGTTGTATGTTATTATATTTATAATCAATATTTTTGATTATATTATCAATTTGCGGATTGCTATCTAATAGATCTTGTAATTTAGAATATTTCATTTGTTCAATTAATTTTAATTTTTCAACAATATTATTTAATTGTAAATTAGTATTATATATTTTTTTATAATAATATTTTATTATTTTATTAATAAACTGTTTAATTCTTTTAGGTGGTTGGTTTCCAACCGAATCAAAAAAATAGATCTGATATTTTTGTAAATCACAATATAGACTAACCCAATGAGATCCTCTTTTATAATGTTCATCTAAGTTAATAACTAATCCTAATTTTGTTTTATTATTATTTTCTAATTCTTTGAAATTAATATTTTTTAATCCTAACATAGTTATATCTTCAAAATCATAAGGAACTGCCCCTAAAAATAGAAAATCTTTATGAATATATTGATATTGTTCAAGCACTTCATTAATATGTACAGTACTTAACCAATCATATTTTTCAGTAGGTCCATCTGGTCTAAAAGCATTTTCAATTGAATTATCATTTAATGCTTTGATAAAATCAAGACGTATCCAACATACTTGATTAGAACATTGTTTGGATAAATTTTGTTCTAATTTTTTAACTAATTCTTGTTTAGGTAAATTAATATTAATTTTATTTTTGTTTGTAATTTTGTTATAATTTATTGCTATTTTTTTTAAATCTTTTAATTGTAAACATGATTCATCGATATATTGTCTTCCAGGTGCACATTTTTTATTAATTATAGCATCTATATTACTTTTTTTCATTAATATAATAATGAAAAAAATGGTACTTTAGGAAATTAAATAAATATTATAAATATAGCCATACATACTACCTACTGGTTCATGTAATAATGGTTCTAGTTCATTGTTTAAATTTTGGAGTTCAATTTTAAATAAATTATCAAATGATAAGTTAGATTCTAATTCTAGATTTTCACGTTTTATAGAATGTACATAACCGCATTTAGGATATAAAGTGTATATATATTTTTGACTATCTGGTGAAAATGTTACAAATATTGTTTGACCAATTTTTAAATCATTGATAAAAATTTCTGAATATGATTTCCCATTAATTAAAGTTTCTATTTGTTCATAACATGTATTATAATAATTTTCTTCATTATTATCAAATAACATATTTATTTTAATTAAAAAATCTATAATTATTCTAATTAAAAAATCTATAAATCATTTTATAATAAAAATTTTATTTTTATATATATTTATATATATGTCTTACAAGCAAAAATATTTTAAATATAAATTAAAATATTTAAAATTAAAAGGTATAATGACGGATAATTATATTTTAAATGGAGGACAATCTAATAAAACTCGTAATTTAAATACGAATATTTTAAATGTAGATGTTTTAACACAAACTCCATCGATGTTAGATATGTATGGTTATACATTTTCAGATAGAGATCAGGTTGATACTTTAAATAAATTACTTAATAATGAAGATAAATCTGTTGTTGATAAAGTTGAAAATGATTCTGATGTAAGTAGTGATACAAAAATTAATACTTCTGTAATTTCTGA
>Ga0102870_1000260_pt1 | contig 19359 bp, 19 predicted proteins | sample Colrivmet1546B02_FD_78442 | JGI IMG/M metagenome (GOLD analysis project Ga0102870, IMG submission 78442) | Estuarine microbial communities from the Columbia River estuary - metaG 1546B-02 | ecosystem: Environmental > Aquatic > Marine > Intertidal zone > Estuary | place: USA: Columbia River...
AACTACAATTTCAATTTCCCCGGTGGAGATTTGTTTATTCTTTGACTCCCGCTCAGCAACCTGGCCTATTACTTGGATCACATATTCACGACCCAACTCACCGGCTTTTGCCAACATTTCCGGGCTATAAGCTTCGTTAAACGACAACTGAGTAATGCCATAGCGATCGCGCAAATCAACGAAGGCCATTGAACCCATCAAACGGATTTTAGCTACCCAACCCGAAAGGGTGACAGTATTACCAACGTGCGAAATACGCAATTCACCACAAGTATGCGAACGAAACATAAATGCAAAAATACGACCTCCGAAACGAAATCCCGTGGTGAAAAATGCCAAAGAAAATTATCTTATTGCGAATCGGGCCAACCTTGGGCTTTTATTTCAAATTGGTTGTCGGATTTCGTGCGTAACATATTCTTAGATGTCACATCGGTAGCATAGCCAATCACTGTAAAATCGGGCATCGTTTTGATTTTTTCATAATCCGTCTGACCCACGGTGAAAAGCAATTCATAGTCTTCTCCACCATTCAGCGCCACGATACTCGGATTCAAATCAAACGACAACGCGGTATCAATTGTCTGCGAGTCAATGGGTAATTTCTCCTCGTAAATATGAAATCCGCATCCGCTAGCCTTTCCAAGATGATGCAATTCAGACGCTACGCCATCGCTCACATCAATCATACTTGTGGGCTTGACATCCAAAATCTTCAATAATTCAACGACGTCTTTGCGGGCCTCCGCTTTCAGCTGTCGGCCCACGATATAATCGTACTGCTCCAAATCTGGCTGCATGTTCGGCACTTCCAAGAAAACGCGTTTCTCTCTTTCCAAAATTTGCAAACCCATATAAGCACCACCCAAATCACCGCTGACCACCAACAAATCACCCACTTGGGCGCCGCCGCGATATACGATTTTATCTTTTGCTACGCGGCCATAGGCCGACATAGATATCACCAAACCGCTTTGAGACGTAGTTGTGTCGCCACCCACCAAATCAACCCCAAAATGCTCGCAAGCGATTTGCATTCCCGCATACAACTCCTCCACCGCCTCCAAAGAAAACCGATTACTCAATCCCAATCCAACCACCACCTGATCAGCCATGCCATTCATCGCATAGACATCGCTAATAGCAACCGAAATCGCCTTATAACCCAAGTGTTTTAGAGGGTGAAAACTCAAATCAAAATGCACGCCTTCCAACAGCAAATCGGTGGTCAGCAAACCAAAATGATCCCCGCAATCGATTACAGCACAATCATCGCCAATCCCTTTAACGGTCTTAGAATTTTTTACCTCAAAATGCTGTGAAAGATGCTGAATGAGTCCAAATTCGCCCATCGCACCAATCTCTGTACGCTCACTGTTATCAAACATTTTACAAAGATACGCACTACAACGCAACGCAAACATTCTTCACCTCAGTAAAGAATCGCATCGCCTCCAATCCACCCTCTCTGCCTACGCCGCTGCTTTTCACCCCACCAAAAGGCGTCCGCAAGTCCCTAAGCAACCAGCAATTGATCCATACGATACCCATCTGTAACTGCGCCGCCACTTGATGAGCACGCGTGAGATGCTGCGTCCAAACCGTGGCTGCCAACCCGTATTCTGTTGCATTCGCCATCATCAAAACCTCTTCCACCGTATCAAACGGCGTGATCGTAATTACCGGGCCAAAAATCTCTTCCATATTGCATCGCGCATCAAACGACAACCCTTCCAAAATGGTTGGTGCGATATAATAACCGCCCTCAAAACCCTCCGGCTGCAGGGCTCCACCACCACACAAAACTGTTGCTCCCTCACTTTTTGCCAATTCGATATATCCCAAAACCTTTTCAAAATGGGGTTTCGACACGATGGCTCCCACGCGGGTATCCGCATGCAATGGATCGCCCACCTTCATCTTCAACACCTCAGCAACCAAAGCCGATTTCACAGTTTCGTATGCGCTGCGCTCCACAAAAACGCGACTTCCACACAAACAAATTTCGCCCTGATTCATGAATGAACTATTCACCGTTGTCTTAATCGCCTTGTCCATTTCGGCATCAGCAAAAATGATATTCGGATTTTTGCCGCCCAATTCCAAGCTCACCTTCTTAAACATGGGTCCTGCAACACTTGAAATATGCTTTCCCGTCACCGTGCCACCCGTAAACGAAATCGCCTTGATTTTTGGATGCTCTACGATGGCTTGGCCTACGCTACCACCCAACCCATTCACGATATTCAACACGCCATTTGGCAAACCAGCCGACGTACAAATTTCGCCCAACATCGCCGCCGTAACAGGTGTAAATTCACTCGGTTTGGCCACCACACAATTCCCCGCAGCCAAGGCCGGAGCGATTTTCCAAGTGAACAAATACAAGGGCAAATTCCAAGGACTAATACATCCCACAACGCCAATCGGAGTGCGCAAAGTGTAATTGATGGCCTTGTTTTCCATGGCATGACTTTCACTGGAAAACTGCATCGCCGCCGTTGCAAAAAATCTAAAATTCTGCCCCGCACGAATCATCTCATTCTTGGCCAACCACAAAGGTTTCCCCTGGTCGTTGCTCTCGGCCATCGCCAGCGTATCACGCAAACTATCAATACCTTCGGCGATAGCATTCAAAATCTTAAATCGCTCTTCAGCAGGGGTATTGCTCCAAGATGGAAAAGCCAATGCCGCCGCTTCGTAAGCATCCGCCACATCAGACGCATCTGAGTTAGGAATGTTGCCATAAACACTTCCCGTAGCGGGGTTATAATTATCCAAAACCGACCCATTGTTGGCCGCTTTCATCTCCCCATTGATGTAATTTAATATGTTCATCTTCCGTTGATTAGAAAGTCGCTGTTATTAATTTCGATGTAAATTTCGTAGGATTTTTCAGACGACCAAATCGCATTCTCTCTCACTTGGATTCCATACCCTTTTCTAGGCTGAAAAGAAATTCTCAAATCCCTGTCCATAAACCAACTGCGCTGAATAACCGTCCACTGCATGATTTCGATTTTCCCTTTTCGATACGTCACCATCAACTCCTGCAATTCCGCCGCCGTATCCCTGGCATTCATTCTTTCGATTTTCAAAGGCCCCGATTCATCAATCGTAGTATCAAAAGCGGGTTGTGTTTTAGACTTTTTCGATAGCGCAAACACCGACCACGTTCTGATGGCTTCCAACTCGTTGTTCCAGTCCAAAGTGTCGATCGATTCGGTTTCTACCTTCTCCCCTTCCGTCACAGTTTTTGTCATCCCGGGTTGAACTTTTTGCAACCACGCAATTTCATTTTGCGCAAATCGCACAAAAGAATCGGGTTCCGCCGCCGCTTCTATATGAGAATCCTTTCCGCAGCCAATCAATAAGGCGACAGAAACAAACATCAAACCCAATATTCGCACTATATTATTTTGTCGGAAAACCTGAGAAAACTTCATGAATTTTATGCTTTTAACAACTATACAATTAACGACTTACCCGTCATTTCCACAGGCTGAACAACGCCCAACATTTCCAAAATCGTAGGCGCAACATCGGCCAAAATTCCATTGCGTAAATCCTGCTCTTTTTCTTGGGTTACCCACCAAACTGGGACAGGGTTTGTAGTATGCGCAGTATTGGGCGTTCCATCATCGTTCACAGCAAAATCGGCATTTCCATGATCTGCCAAAATGATAAATTCATACCCCATTTCTTCACCTACCTCAACCAAACGCTGCAAGCATGCATCCACCGTTTCAACGGCTTTGATGATGGCAGAATAAACGCCTGTATGACCCACCATATCGGCATTGGCAAAATTCAAACAAACAAAATCGTACTGCTCTTGCTGCATTTTCTCCAAAGCGCGTTCGGTCAATTCCATAGCACTCATTTCGGGCTGTAAATCATAGGTAGCCACTTTAGGTGATGATGCCATCAATCGCTCCTCGCCTTCAAACACAAGCTCGCGACCGCCTGAAAAGAAAAATGTAACGTGGGGATATTTCTCCGTTTCCGCTGCACGCAACTGTCGCAACCCAGCCATTGAAATCACCTCTCCCAAAGTCTGCTGCAGATTGTCGTTCTCGAACAAAACACCTGCAATCTTATACTTCGCATCATACTGAGTAAGGGTATAATACTCCAACTTCAATTTCTTCATTCCATGAGAAGAGATATCTTCTTGGGTCAATGCGCGCGTAATTTGTCGACCCCTATCGGTCCTAAAATTTGCATTTATTACAACATCGTTTTCCGCAACCAATCCTTCATTGCCTTTCAATAAACGAAGCGGGTTCATAAACTCATCGGTAATTCCTTCATTGTATTCGTCGTGAATGGCCTCGATTGAACCTGCCAACTTCCCTGTTCCATGAACCAACAAATCGTAGCATACTTTCACTCTTTCCCAGCGCTCATCGCGATCCATGGCATAATAACGACCTACAACAGTGCTAATTTTGGCATTGGTACCCGCAATCGAGGATTGTAAATCCTGCAAATACCCAAATCCAGAACGCGGATCTGTATCTCTACCATCCAAAAAAGCGTGTACATAAATATTCTTTAACCCATATTCTTGGGCGATGATACAAAGTTTTTTAATGTGTTCGATGTGCGCATGAACCCCGCCATCACTCAACAAACCCATGATATGAAAAGCCTTTTTCCCAGCCTTGGCTGAAGCCATCGCTTTCAGCAAAACTGTATTGTCCTCTACTTCATTTTGATCAAATGCCTTATTGATTTTCGCCAACATCTGCCAAACAATCCTGCCCGCGCCTATATTCATATGACCCACCTCAGAATTGCCCATCTGGCCTTCGGGCAAACCTACATTTTCACCGTCCGTGCGCAAAGTTGCATTGGGAAATCTCGCAAATAAAGAATCCGTAAATGGCGTAATCGCCTGATTAATGGCATCCGAATATGAGCCGTTGCCCAACCCCCAACCATCCAATACCACCAAAGCCACTTTTTTAACCATAACACAAAGGTACAACAGGCTATAATTGTATGAAGTAAAATCACGATATTTGTGTCATGATTTTACACTTTTCATCCCTCGCAAGCTCAAAAATCAAAGGGTTTATCCTCTTGGCTTGCATTATTGCGGCTGCAGAAGTGAAATCACAGGTGGTGTACGATGTAGAACCCGCCGTGGAATCGTTAGAAAAAGCGAGGAAAGAACGCACCAAAAGCAGCGACAAAAAAATCAGCGGATACCGCATTTTTGTCGGATTCTCCTCCAAACGCGCCGAAGCCACAGAAATTCAAAAGAAAGCCGATGAAATTTTTGGCAGTACTTATGGCGCTTTGTTGATATACGACGAACCCAATTTCAAAGTGTACATCGGAGCCTTTACCACCGCAGCGGAAGCAGATGCGGCACTGGCCGATATCAAAAAAGAATTCCCTACCGCCAGAAAATTGCGACTTCAGATCCCAAACCCAGGCTATTCAGGCCCTGAAGGCAATTAATCCCCATCGCAATGACGGCCAAAAAAGACCCCCAAACAGAAAAAACCAAGCAAGAAGTGCGAGCGCTTTTCACGGGGTACTTAGAATTGCATCAACATAGAAAAACGCCAGAGCGCTACGCAATTTTGGATGAAATATACTCGTCAAAAGTGCATTTCGATGTCGATGAGCTATTCCTAAAAATGAAAACCAGAAACTATCATGTTTCTCGGGCTACCGTCTATAACACCCTTGATCTGCTGGTTGAATCGGGATTGGTGAAACGGCATCAATTTGGTCAAAACACGTCCCATTACGAGCAAGCCTTTGGCTATAAGCAGCACGATCACTTAATTTGCAATAAATGCAAAAGAGTATTTGAGTTTTGTGATCCCCGCGTACAACAAATCACTAGTACAATGGGCGGATTACTCAAATTCGAAGTCAGCAGTCACAGTTTGCACCTTTACGCAAATCCACAAACAGATCCACAGGGCAATTGCATTCAATGCAACATAAACCCGAACACACTATAAAACTAAAAATTCTATAACTCTTATCAATGGTTGATGTAATATTAGGCCTCCAATGGGGCGATGAAGGAAAAGGGAAAATTGCTGATTACCTAACCCCCAAATACGACGTGGTAGCGCGTTTTCAAGGCGGTCCAAATGCTGGGCACTCCCTAGATTTCGAAGGAAAGAAATTTGTTCTAAACACCATTCCTTCAGGGATTTTTCGTAAAGAAACCATCAACTTGATTGGCAACGGCGTAGTGATTGATCCAGTGCGATTGAGAGAAGAAATTGAGCGCATCGTAAACGAATGCCCCGACTACAGAGAGCGTTTGTTTATTTCGCAGAAAGCCCACCTAATCCTTCCAACCCACCGTATCCTCGATGCCGCTTCTGAAGCCGCAAAAGGCGATGCGAAAATTGGAAGCACACTCCGCGGAATTGGCCCTACCTACAAAGACAAAATTGGTCGTTCTGGCCTAAGAGTTGGCGATATCCTTGATGCCAATTTCAAGGAGAAATACCAAACTACGGTAGCTGATCATCTAAAATTGATCGAGTTTTACGGATTTACCGATTTCAACTTGGCCGAAGAAGAAGCCAAATTCTATAGCGCCATTGAGTTCTTGAAAACGCATAAAATTATCAATAGCGAATATTTCATCCACGATTGTATCTCTCAAGGCAAGAAAATCTTGGCCGAAGGCGCTCAAGGCAGTTTATTGGATATCGAATTTGGAACCTATCCGTTCGTAACCAGTAGCAATACATTGGCGGGTGGCGTTTGTACCGGCTTGGGTGTCGCCCCAAAACACGTCGGCAAAGTATTCGGAATCTTCAAAGCCTATTGCACCCGCGTAGGTTCCGGACCATTTCCTACCGAACTGGACAATGAAACAGGCGAATATTTGCGAATCAAAGGACACGAATTTGGTGCTACAACCGGACGTAAACGTCGTACCGGATGGATTGATTTGGTTGCCCTAAAATACACTTGCATGTTGAACGGCGTAGACGAATTGATTATGATGAAGAGCGATGTATTGAATGGCATGGATCAAATTGCCGCTTGTACTGCTTATACGATCAATGGCGAGCGCAGCGAGCAAGTGCCTAGCAATATGTGCAACGACCAAATCGAACCAAATTTAGAATGGTTCCCAGGTTGGAGCGAAGACCTCTCTCATACCCAAGGTTTTGAAGCGATGGACCAAAGGTTCAGAAACTACGTCCACTTCGTTGAAAACTACCTCGGAACCAAAATTAGAGTCATTTCTCTCGGACCAGAACGCGAAAGCACTTTGGTAAAAGACTAATATTCACCGCTCCCGATTCCCTTTGCCATAACGACAAAGATTCACCCTCACTTATTACCTTTGCCATTATGAAAATCATTTGTATCGGCAGAAATTACACGGAACACATCAAGGAACTCAACAACGAGACCCCCGAGGAACCCGTAATTTTCATCAAACCCGATACTGCGCTTTTACGCAATAACAATCCGTTTTTCATTCCCGATTTTTCGAACGATGTCCATCATGAAGTAGAAGTGGTGGTGAAAATCAAGAAGCCGGGACGACATATCCCGGTGGGTTTTGCCAAGGACTATTACGATGAGGTGGCGTTGGGTATCGACTTTACCGCAAGGGATGTGCAAAGTCAATTGAAAGCCAAAGGGTTGCCCTGGGAAAAAGCCAAAGGGTTTGATCATTCCGCGGCAATTAGTGCGTTTATTCCTTTGAACAAATTGACAAACGAGGGTTCTGAGGGCATATATGCTGCGACATTTTCATTAGAAAAAAATGGGATGGTAGTTCAGAGCGGTAATACCAACCAAATGATACACAACGTGGATGAGATCATTGCACACGTTTCAGAATACTTCAGCTTGAGAATTGGAGATTATATTTACACTGGAACGCCTGCCGGCGTGGGCGCTGTAAAAAGTGGCGACCAACTAAAGGGATTTTTGGCGGGCAAAGAGATGTTCAATTTCGTCGTAAAATAGAGAGGGCGGCCGCTAAAAAAGTGTCAAAGTGACAATAACCTTTTTCTAAAAAATTTGCACTTTCTTTGTATACTGATGTTAAAATCCATTAAAGCCTTATTTCTTACTGCATTATTAACAGTAATCATCCCGAATATCTCAGCACACAATCGGGTAATGCCTCCCCGAAAAAACGTATACCATGTTGCACCTCCCCATTGGTATGTTGGTTTTCAAAACCCAAATCTTGAAATAATATTGCACGCCGAAAACATTCAGCAGTTCAAAATTTCTCTCGCCCCATACCCTGGCGTATTAATGGATACGGTAAAACCAAGCGCAAACAACGATGTATGTTACATTCAATTAAAGATCCAACCCAATACAGCATCCGGAGTTCTTACCTTCAATATCGAACCCAAAGAAAAAAGGAGTAAGGCATTAAGCAGCTTCACGCTCAACTACGAACTCAAAGCCAAACGCGTTAAAGAACAACAAGCCCCTGGACTCACACCCAATGATGTCACCTACCTCATTTTCCCCGATCGATTTTGCAATGGCGAGAACGACAACGACAATGAGAATATGCAATATCGCGTGAAAGTGGATCGCGGTGGATTGAAATCCAGGCATGGCGGCGACCTCGCAGGGGTGAAATCAAAATTGGATTATCTCAAAGACCTCGGCATTACCGCATTGTGGCTCAACCCTGTGCAAACCAACGATCAACCCGAGGAAAGTTTCCATGGATACGCCATCACAGACAATTACGAAATCGATCCGCGATTTGGCAGCAATAAGGAATACATCGAGCTCTGCAGCGAAATGAAACGCAAAGGACTCAAAATGATCATGGACATCATCCCCAACCACATCGGCGACAAACATTGGATGAACCAATACTTCGATACCGGCTGGTTCAATTATAAAGACACCTACGTTCAGACCAATTTCCGCGCGCCCACCGTTGCCGATCCCCACGCTGCCCCTTCAGAACGCGCATTGAATGTAGATGGATGGTTCGTTACCACGATGCCAGACTACAATCAACGAAACCCGCACATCGCCAACTATTTGGATCAGCTATATCTATGGTGGATTGAAGTGGCCAATCTTTCGGGCTATCGCATCGACACCTATCCTTACCCCGACCAAAACTACATGAATCATTTGATGGATGTTTTGCTGTCCGAGTATCCCTACCTCACAATTTTTGGCGAAACTTGGATCAACCACACCACAACCCAAGCCACTTTCGTCAAGAACAATATAAAAGGATTTGAAAAGAACAAACTCCCTGGCGTTACAGACTTTTCGATGTGCTGGGCCTTTCAAGAAGCCTGTTCGAAGCCATTTGGTTGGACGGAAGGACTAAACAGAGTTTACATCACACAGAGCGAAGATTTCCTATACCAAGACCCATATAAGAATTGTACTTTCTTGGACAACCACGATATTTCTCGATTCTATTCGATCGCCAATGAGGACATCGATGCCTGGAAAAGGGGCATCACTTTATTGCTCACTACCAGAGGCTTGCCTTGCATTTATTACGGCACAGAAATTTTGATGACGGGAAAAACGGAAAAGTCTGATGCTTATGTTCGATTCGATTTCCCTGGCGGATGGCCCGGTGACCCAGTAAATAAGTTCACACCCAAAGGACGCACATCGAAAGAAAATGAGGCTTGGAAATGGATGCAAACGCTCAATAAAGCACGCGTGAGCTACCCGGCCTTAGGCATCGGCGAAACGACCCAATATTCTGGCATCAACGGAGTGTATACCTATTTTAGGCATACCGAAAACCAACGGATGATGATCGTTTTGAGTCAGGCCGAAACCACTACCGACATTATAATGTCGCGCTTTTCCGAAATGACCCAAGGCTATACCAAGATCAAGAATATTCAAACGGGGGAAGTGATGATAATCAAGGAAAAATTGACCTTAGCGCCGAAGGGAAGTTATGTATTTGAGTTGATCAAATAACTCAAACCGACATCAAGGCCTTGAATTGGGCCAAGCGTCCGTTGAGTTCTTCACGTGTAATGGATGCCAATTTTGTGGTACCAAACTGTTCCACGCAGAAGCTCGCCATGGCACTACCATAAACGATAGCCATTTTCATCGCTTCAAAATCGGTACGGCCAACGCTAGCCAAATAGCCTACGAAACCGCCGGCAAACGTATCGCCAGCACCGGTTGGATCAAATACATCTTCTAGTGGCAAAGCAGGACAGAAGAAAATCTCATCGTTTCCGCCAAATAACAGCGCACCGTGTTCCCCTTTTTTGATGATTAAGGTATTTGGGCCCATGGCGCGAATCACGCGAGCGGCCTTTACCAAACTGTATTCACCGCTCAATTGACGGGCTTCTTCATCATTGATGGTAAGTACATCCACTTTCTTCAGAACGGCTTTGAGATCATCCAAGGCGATATCCATCCAAAAGTTCATTGTATCCAACACAACCAATTTTGGTTTGCGTGTTAAACGATCTAAGGTGGTCATTTGGACTTGTGGACTCAAATTTCCGAGCATCACATAATCCGGTTGTTGCCATGTTTTTGGAATAATAGGGTCAAAATTACCCAAAACATTAAGTTCTGTAACCAACGTATCACGAGAATTCATATCCATATGATACTTCCCATGCCAGAAAAACGACTTTTCACCGGCTTTCACCTGCAAACCTTCGATATCCACTCCACGACGTTTAAGATCGTCCACAAAGTCGAAATCAAAGTCCTCACCCACTACAGCAACCAGCCCTACATTATCATGCAAAAGGGTTGTGGCCAATGCGATATACGAGGCGGCTCCGCCTACAATTTTACCAGTACTACCAAAGGGAGTGTCGATTGCGTCGAACGCTACAGATCCAATAACAAGAAGGCTCATAAAGATATTTTAAAAAATTTCCACAAAGGTATTGAAATGAAAGTGGTTTCGTACTATTTTTGCATTCCGATTGAGACAAGGCTAGGCATGAGAATGACAACCTTGTTAAAATATAAACTCCTTGATAGCTCAGCTGGTTAGAGCAATTGACTGTTAATCAATAGGTCGCTGGTTCGAGTCCAGCTCAGGGAGCAAGAAGCCTCACAGAAATGTGGGGCTTTTTTTATGCCTGATTCTTGGAAACCATCGATCACGTTTAATAGGCGGATACATCGCTGCACGCAAAAATGGACTAAAAGTAGGGCGCAAAACATGTGTCCAAATTAAATCAGATGAACAATTCCTAAAAGAAAATAAGGACGTTGCAAAACTAATAAAACAGGGCTATGCGGTAATGAAGATCATGAAGCTCGAGAATAAATCAAGGGGAACGGTGCGGAAAGTTAAGAAAATGATAAATGTCTAATGATTTTTGACCCCAATTCATGTGAAGCTTATTATTGAGGAGTTTGTGGAACTCCGCAAGGTTCTTTAACGTTTTGCCGCTACCCGAAGGGCGGGACTTTTACCTCAAAACATGATTTGAAAAACAAATGTTTGATTAACCACAAAACTGTGTGCGGAGCACAAAGCCCCCGCTTTTGCAAAACGGCAGTTAGTGGCTAGGCTTCTTTCTGTCAAAAGTGAATTATACATTTTGGCAATAGTATTTTTATTCTTTGTTTTTCCGTTTCGCTCAAATTATTAAGTTCTATGTGAAGTTGTTGCAGATTTGTTAAGTATTTAATTTCTTCAGGCAAACTTGTCAATTTATTGTTTCCGATTTCCAAATATAAGAGGTTTGTCAATTCTCCGATTTCCTTTGGAAGTTCTTTTAGTTGATTGTTGTTCATTATTAAAATTCGCAAGTTTTTCAGTTGTCCAATTTCCGCACCAACACTTGTCAATTTATTCGTACTTAATGATATTTCGTCAAGAGTTGTTAGTTGGCTTAAAACTGTCGGGAAAACTTCAAATTGATTTCCTGCTAGACTTATTGAAATGATTTTGTCAAGTCGAGACAGTTTATTAGGCAATTTGCTTAGACCTTGGTCTGCTACGTCAATACTTAATACTTTATGTTTTTGTCGAATTGCTTGTTTAATGTTTTTGTATTCATATAAAGCTCGATTTTTCTTTATGTAGTCCCAATAAGATTTTCCAATTACTTGCTTAATTTCAAAATCGAAAAATTTTTGTTTTTTTCCGTCTGTCCATTTTCCTGTTGCTAATTTGTAGTCTGTATTTAGCTTTCCTTCAAAGAAGCCAGTAATACTGTCGGTTTTGCTACGCTCTACCAAATAGAAAGTAAAATCAGGGTTTAGTTTGCCTACTAATTTCAATGAACCCCACTGGGGGTCATAATAATATGTACCGACCATTGTAGTATCATAATAATGTGAACCGTCCATTGTAGAGTCATAATAATATGAACCGACCATTGTAGAGTCAAGAAGAACTAAAAAATTGAGGTTTATTTCGAGTTTCTTATTTTGGTCTGTCAAAATATAACCTTTATAAACATATGTGTCGCAACATTTATTACCTTGTCCAAATGTGGTCAAAGCGGAAAAAAGTCCGATTAATATTGTCAGAATGTTTTTCATTATGTGTGTCGTCAAAAGGTTGCCGCTAACGTTTTTGGGATTGGCGAAGGTGGCGATTTTCACCACAAATGTTGATGCGGAGAACCAAACTTTGTTTAACCACCAATGTGTCTGCGGAGCACTTAACCGCCACTTTTGCCAAACCCGTGTTACCTGTAGTTTTTTCTTCCATATACTATTAAGTCAATTAGTCGTAAAAATAACGGAAAGGTTAAAAATACTAACCATATCATTGTATGTCTTGGTAGAACTTGATATTTATAATTAAGTCCATAAAAGGTTAATGTGTATAAGATGCAGAGTATTGAATGTCCAGTTAAAACTTGTTCGTCTGAAAACCTGTCTATGTGGTCTTTCTTGTTTTCTTTCAAGTCACGTTTGTAATTGCCGTTTTTACTTGGAAGGAATGCTGCAAGTAGCATATAGTTTTGCATTATGTAGACCGCTGACACACCTAACAAGAAAAATTGAAGTCCGATATAAAGTCCGTATGACAGATAAGTGCTTTCAATGTCTGGATTGTCAAATACCCTGAAAATATTGTCAACGGCAAACGCAAACATAATTACAGTGCTCCATACGCTCAACGTTAATCTTGTAGTTCTCGATAAATGCAGGTTTGTCAGTGCATTTATTATAGAAAAAACTGTCATAAAGAATGAAATTGTCAGCAAGGTATATGCAAACCAATTATGGTAGTTTGTAAACCCATAGTCAACAGTCCAGTATACCAATGAAAGTGATAGAAGAAGTGTAACTCCTTCGGTCAGCTTTGCAGTAACTCTATCTTTGTATGCAATTCCAAAAAATATGGCAAAAATGAATAGGAAGAAATATGGCCACATCTCAATGTGGTTTTCAAAATTATATACTTGTTCACGTTTTCCTGGCAGGAAGGCTGTTAAACTAAATAGATATGTTCCTGCAAAAATTCCTGCAACAGTTTTCCAACTTCCCGAAACTCTGATACTTTCAAATAATAGACCAGAAAATAGTGCTAAGAGACTAACAGAAAATAATTTCCTGTCACTTATTGATGCTCTATAGCCAATGTAAAGTGTTAATAGCAGTCCGATAACGCCTATCACAATTACGATAGGCATAAGGTCAAATCCTGCTGATTTTTTTCTTGTCTTATTTTTTCTGTTTAAGGTCAATGAGTGTAGTTTAGTATAGTCGTCTTAAATTACAGGTAACTTGTATATATCCGAAACAAACCTTCGCTTAGCCATACAATAATGGAGTGATATGCGAAACTTTATTTCGTTTTATTCTTTTTGCAATTACAGATGTATTTTAAATTAATTGCTCCCAAAAATAACAATTTACCCCCATTTATTTACATACACCTTTATAGAGATTTACACACCCTCTTCCGCCTTTTCCTCAATATTCCATTTCAGAAGTTTGTATCTTAATCGATACAAGACTTTATGCAAGAAATTTTAATCATCTCGCCTATTCATATATTTCCACAAATCAACCACCAATTCATACCCTTCCAAGAAGTCAGAAATCGCCTGACCTCTCACTTCTGGCGATATCATAATAAAATTGATAGAACAATTAGAATCAATCCAACTTCATGATTCTTCATCACTTTAATAAACAGATAGTCAAAGTCCCATAGACCCTCAATTCATCCCAAAATCGGTTCGAGAATAGACCACCTTGGGGAGCTCAAAAGAAAGCCTTACAGAAATGTGAGGCTTTCTTGTTTAAAGATTACACAAGGTTGCTTTAATTAATTCAAACCTATACATTTGAATTTCAGGAGAATACAACGAATTCGCAATTCTCTCTCTAAAATCAGACAAACAGCATGGCCATATCAAACCTCTTGGAAAACCTTTACCAAAGGCTTCTTTCTCAAAAGACAAAAGAAAAAAGCGAACTAGTTATTCTGTGGATTGCACTAGCTAGTTTTATCATTCACTTAATCATTATTGGGTTGGTTGATTTTAACATCATTTCCATCATTGAACCCTCTAACCTACTTACAAATCCTATTGCCGCCATTTACACCCCTTTTTCCTTCATATTGGTGTACGAGGTGTATCTGTTGATTTATTACTTACCAAAATCAACCTCTATTTACATATCAAAACAATATGAAATCATTGCGCTTATTATCATTAGGCGATTATTTAAAGATTTATCGGATTTATCACTGTCGGCCAACTGGTTTAAAATCAATAATGATCTACAGTTCACTTATGATCTAGTAGCTGCGGTGTTATTGTTCTACTTGATTTATTTGTTTCATATTCAGAGGACAAAAGCATACAAAACTGTTGCAAAAAACAACGAATATATAACGAGTATTTCAAAATTCATTACCGCAAAAAAATGGATTGCTGTAGTCTTAGTGCCTATTTTACTCGTTACTGCCTTGTATTCATTTCTCTACTGGAGCATTGGAATATTTCAATCACCGGAAACCAATGCTATTTCTTTTAAGAACATTAATAATATTTTCTTTGAACAATTTTTTAATATTCTAATTATTGCGGATGTAATTTTGTTGCTATTTTCATTTTTCCACACAGATGAGTTCCACAAGGTTATTCGAAATTCAGGATTTATAATTTCAACTATCTTAATCCGATTGTCTTTTTCTGTAAGCGGCATCATTAATGACGTACTGATTGTTTCTGCCATTCTCTTTGGACTATCAATGCTTTTCATACACAATAAATTTGAAAAGACTTTAGCCGCAGAATTTCAAGACAGTCATGAAATTGAAGAATAATAAAATTACAATACGATTTTGGCCTTCGAAGTGAGGACTCCTCCCAAAGGTTCAACCTAATTCAAATCCTTCACAAACCACAAATCCGTTTGTGGGGTAGACCCCAATGGGAAGTCGTTCTCAACCCCCGAATTCACAAACCCGTGCTTCTCGTAGAAGCCGCGTGCCCGGAAATTGTATTCCCAAACCGATAAATACATCCGCTCATATTCATTCTCCTTGGCAAAAGCGATGGCGAAATTCATCAATTCGTTGGCCACGCCTGCCCCGTGATACTCTTTCAACACATACAATCGCACCAACTCAATGCATTTATATGGTTTCAAATCCTCCAAGGAACATCCGTAAATCGTATTGATACGCATATACCCTTTCACAACCCCGCCTTCTTCCTGAAAAAAGAAGTTGTCCTGCGGATCCTGAAGCTCCGATTCGCACTGTGACGTGTTAAAATATCGCTCCAACACACCCCGCATATCCGCTAGCGTGCAAGTATTGCCAAACGTATCGTCGAACGTCTTTCTGCCAATGGTTTGTAGCAAAGCCACATCGTTCAAATCACCTCTTCTAATCATAGTTTAGTTGCTTTTCGGACAATGTCAATCGTAATCACACCGCGAACTTACAGCAGCACCCCACCATTTCCTTGTCCTACCCTCAAAAAAACCATCGAAATTCCCTGTATTTCATCGAATCTAACGAACCGTTTACAATCTTTCGCCCGCTTCTGTTTATTCTTGTAGTTGCTCATCTGATTCAACGATCGATAAAAATGTATATCTCAATCACCGGCCTCAAACCCAAAGGAATCATCAGCTTTTTCAGGTTTTGGCGATTGGCCATCCCCTCCTTCGCACAAGCCCAATCGGCCGAAGGCATTTTGTTCTCCCAAGTAAAACGAAAAGGCGGCTACCAATGCACCCTTACCGCTTGGGAAAGTCGCGACCACATGCTGTCATTCATGCGCAGCGGTGCTCACCTCAAAGCCATGAAAGCCTTCCATCAAATCGCTACCGGCAGAACCTACGGCTACGAATCGGACCAAATTCCCACTTGGGATAACGCCTACACCGACCTCATTGAAAAAGGCAAAGTCTATTGATAATGTCCTTGCCCCAAAAGCTTCAATACCACGAAAACATCTTCGACGACCAGTCGCTTATCGCCCTGTTTGATTCGCTCAAACACGAAATCGCTTGGAAACAAGACCACATCAAATTGTTCGGCAAAGTGCACCCCACGCCTCGCTTGGTGGCATGGTACGGCGATCCACACTGCACGTATACCTATAGCGGTGTGGTGAACACCCCACTGGCTTGGACACCCACCCTGTTAACCATCAAAGACCGCATCGAACAACTGCTCTACCCCGCCAAATTCAATTGCGTATTGCTCAATTTTTATCGCGATGGGCACGACAAAATGGGGTGGCATTCCGACGATGAAAAAGAACTCGGCCCCAATCCCAACATCGCTTCGGTGAGCTTTGGCGCAACCCGCAGGTTCGATTTCAAACACAAAACAGACCCTAGCAATAAGTTTTCACTGGAACTGCACAGCGGATCTGTACTTTTGATGCAAGGCGATATGCAGCACCATTGGCTACACCAACTGCCCGCCCAAAAACGCATCCTCACACCCCGCATCAATCTTACCTTCCGATTCATTCCAGAACAAACCCACCCTCAACGCTAAAACGTTTGTCATTTTCCCACCTTGAAAATGTCTTTTTCCTTAAGAATCATTAATTTCCCACCATGTTTCAGAAAATTGGATTGATTGCTATTGCTTTTATGAATTGGATTGACTCAACAGAACAAGTCAAACAGCAAAACCATGACTAGCAAAATGATCATTAGAGAATTTCCACTCACTGGAAACAAACGCTGGATCGACATCCAATCGCCCAGCGCAGCAGAACTCGACCAATTTGCCGAAAGTCACAAAATCCATCAACAAAATCTCACGGATTGCTTGGAGTCTGACCACCTACCCAAATTCGAAGATACAGAGCCCCTGCAATTCCTTATCACCCGAGTGATTGTTGGCAACACACGTGAAGATCATACAGTACAAGAAATCAGCAGCAAGGTGGCGATGTTCTTTGACGAAAATATATTGATCACCGTTCACAGGTTGCCGCATGACTTCATCGAAGACATGGTCAAACGCTACGTAGAACCAAAAAAAATCCACCAACCCAAAGACATTGCGGTAAAATTAATCAAAGGTAGTTTGAGAAGCTTTGAACGCTTCACCCTCACCCTCAACGAACAAATCGACCACATCGAAGACACCATTTTTATAAAAACTAGAAAGATCAACACATTGCAAGAATTGTATTTCCTGAAGCGCCAAAGCAACATCGGTCGTAAGCTATTATTGCTCACCCGAGAGGTATTAACGGGGTTACAAGGACATCACAAAGCCTCTGCCGACCTGCAGGACGCGTTTGATTTACACAACAAAGTGGAGTTGTATTTTGATCAGTTAACAGACGATGTAAACAACCTACTCACTGTGTATTTGTCGGTCTCTTCCCAAAAAACCAATGAGGTAATGAAAGTACTAACCGTGTTTTCGGCCTTCTTTTTACCATTGACGTTTTTGGTAGGGGTCTATGGGATGAATTTCAAGTACATGCCAGAATTGGATAGTCCTTGGGGATATCCTGGCGTTTTGGCGTTGATGTTGGGCATTGTGATATTCATTTACGTGTGGTTCCGACGAAAAAAGTGGTTATAACCGATATTGAAAATGCCCCTGGATGGCCAGATGATGCCATCAATACCGCCGCGATGATGTGAAGGAACATCAAAAAAATCCGTCTATCAAAGTTCGCTGAGTAGCGTTTTCCGCAAAAACAAACCGGAGTTTAGTGGGATACTCAAACTGAAGCGAATCCCGCGCTGCAATTGCATCTTGTAAGTGGGTAAGACATATTGTTTGATTCCGCCAGGTCCGCCTACAGATTCAATACCACCCAAGGTCTTCAGCAAATCATTATTCATAAACAAAGGCACACTCACCTGCAAAAGTCCGGTGCGGATCATCAGACCTGCATCAAAAAATTTGGTTGGTAAAGGCAATTCTTCGGGCACGGAGAAAAGAACTGGATTGGGCATACTCGCATAATCGGCGAATACCCGAATCATTGCAGGCACTTTGGGCAAACTGATCGAAAAGTTAATCGCTGCCAAACTACTCCTACTACCCATAAAAGTTGCAGTGCCCATACCACCCATGTTGTTCATGCGCTGCTGTCCGTTGGTGGAAAAACCATACTGCCCGCCCCAAGAATTATTCACACGCGAAGGCGCTGAATTCCGCCCCCTGACATACTCATCGTAAAATACATCCTGCTGACCTGAGGCACCGCTCATCATCAAATACATGTTTTCAGTATAAGCACCCCGATCCGAATGTCGTCCATCGCTTAACATACCCACCTTGCCCCAGTAAACGCGCAACTCTATGCTTCTCGCCTTCTTTTTTGTTGCGATGTAATTCCAAGTATACTTAGCCTCAACTTGGCCTCTGCGGGTGAGAGAGTTTGTAAACTGCGAAAACTGAGACACACTCTCAAAACTGGTTTTGTACTCAAATACCGACACCGGTCCGCGCTTGGTTCCAAAATAATTCAAACGCACACCATTCACCATATTTGAACCGCTTTGTTCAGAAAACGGAAACGTCGGGATCACTATTTCTTGCCAATCAAACAAACCCGTAACTTCTATAAAATTCGAAAACCCATTCCTGCGATTCGATTTACCCAATTCCATAACCACATAGGGTTTGATCACGGAAAAACTCGGATGTCGAGGATTATTTTTAAAAAATCCTCCATCACTTTGTGTTTTGTCATACTGGAACGTCATCGCACTCACCCCGATGCGCAAACTTTTGTATCGCTTTCCGCCCAATGGGTTATAGCTAATGTCCCCCAAGCCCGAGAGATTCTTCCGTCCAAACGAATACATGGGCACCAGAGTATACCTCAACTTTGGCGCAGGCAAACTCGTATTGTGCAACACAATTCCCAACATCATTCGATCGTATTGATTCCATCCCACCGCCGGCAACCAATAATGGTTTCG
>Ga0102870_1000344_pt1 | contig 17088 bp, 12 predicted proteins | sample Colrivmet1546B02_FD_78442 | JGI IMG/M metagenome (GOLD analysis project Ga0102870, IMG submission 78442) | Estuarine microbial communities from the Columbia River estuary - metaG 1546B-02 | ecosystem: Environmental > Aquatic > Marine > Intertidal zone > Estuary | place: USA: Columbia River...
AAGTAGCTTAGAAACCTTCTTAAAACGCCCCCAAATGGTCTTAAAATAGTCAGGGTTAGGTGCTTTAGTTGTTCCTGTAAATATGTTGAGGTTATTATCTCCTTTATTCAACAGTACTCTAACGTAAGATGGCACAGGAACAATTCTATTTCTTCCTGATTTATTTCTGCTACCTGATAATTTAATGTAAGACAAATCTGCTGTGAAGTCTCCCCAAGTAAGTTCTCTTACCTCCTTATGTGGTCTTAGAAGACAACCATAAGTCATTAAACAGCATAGGTGAAGATTATCGTTAAACATAGAAGCCTCTTTTAATACCTCAGCAATATTATCAATTGGTTTATGCATTACACTAACTGGCTTGTAAAGCTTTACTGAATTTGTGAGTTGAGGTTTTGAAAGTAATGGACTTAGTGTTGACTTAACTGTTCTCTGAGTTTTGGGACTCCAATTAGGTCTTATAAGAAACTTAGATAAATGCTTGGGAGTTAAGCTATCTATTTTAAGATTAGTTATGTGGTTCTCTTTCTCAAATCTTTGCCACAGAGTCAAGGTTCGCTTAGCATCTTTTATAAATCTGTCCGAACATCCCTGAGACTTCTTAAACGCAATACCCCTTTTAATTACCTCAACTACAGTTGGATTCGCAACCTCTTGCTTTACAGCTTTAGTTTTGGGCCTCCAACCATCAATTAGCTTTAATTCAATAGCAGCTTTTAAAAGCTCTGGGTTTTCTTTGGATGATATTTTCACCCCTACTGCTTTACCATTCCAGAATCTAATTCTTCTTTTGTCATAGTAAAGATTTACAAAATGCTCTCCATTTTGAGTTCCAATAGTTAATTTCCAATTGCTCATTACTGTCAGTTTTTACTGTCAGTTTTCATAAACAATCCTGAAACTTCAATAAAATCACAACTTTCAGTAGGTAGCTCGTCGGGCTCATAACCCGAAGGTCACAGGTTCGAGTCCTGTTCCCGCTACAATAACAGTAAACCGGTTATACTTTTATAAAGTGTAACCGGTTTTTTTTTATTAAATTGCAATTATAAACCAATTAAAAACCACAAATTATGGAAGGAATGATTATTACAATGGCCTTATTTATAGGTGTTCCAGTATTAGTAGCTGGTGCATTTATCTTAAAATTTTTAGCGAGAAAAATAGGTAAAATTGAAAATGCTAATTTTAAAAACTCTTTATTAGTTGAAATTGCGGCGGGTGTATTAGTAACAATAATGATAAATCCAATAAGATTTGAAGAGTTAATGGAATTAGGCGTTATTGGAAGTATATTGGCATATATTTTGGTTTTAACCATAGCTTACACTTTAATGGGAAAACTGATATGGAAATCCACTTTTATTCAATCTTTTAAAGCTAATATTGTTTGGATTTTAATTTTATCTATACTTATTAGTATCGTAGTTTCGAAATTCTATTAATATCCGTTATTAATATTTCAAACTCTTTTGGACTAAAACTTATGTTCGATATTTCAATGTTTAAGTCTACAAAGAAAAACAAGAAAGCACCCATTAGGGTGCTTTTCTTTTTTAAAGCCTTTTCTTGTTTTTCTTTGGAAAGCCTCCCCCAAGGCCCTTTTTTGAGCAGCGCGAGAAAAAGAATCCTGTTCCCTTTTACTAAAACAATAGAATGGTTATACTTTTTTAAAGTCTAGCCGTTTTTATATTTTTACAGCATGTTAAAAAATATTATTTACATCTTTCCCTTGCTTTTGTTAGCCTCATGCACAAAATTGACAAACACTTCTTCTATCAAGGTTGTTGGTAAAATGAGTGATGTCATGTGGAAAGGAGATTTAAAAGCAAAGATTGCAACAGATTCATTAAATAACAAAGCAACCTATGGGTTGGGACCTATTGAATTTTTGAAAGGAGAAATAGTGTTGTTTGAAGGACAAACATTTGTTTCAAAAGTAGTCGATAGTATTTCACATAAGGTCTCTAAAAGTCCATCTGCTAGTGCACCCTTTTTTGTGTACACTACAAATAGTAATTTAAAAGCAGTTAATCTTCCTTCGACATATTACGCACTACACAGCATAGAGAATTACATAGATTCAGTGTACAAAAATTATGACCAACCCTTATTGATTCGTATTGATGGGGTTTTTAGTAAAATGAAACTTCATAGTGTAAATTTACCTGAGGGTGAGCAAGTGACTTCACCAGATGAAGCTCACCAAGGATTAACCCAGTATGATTTCAAAAATATTAGCGGATCTTTAATAGGTTTCTTTTCTCGAAATCACAAGGCTGTTTTTACGCATCATGATAGCTTTTTCCATGCGCATTTTATCTCAGACGATCGTCAAGTATTGGGACATATCGATGAACTAGACTTTAATGCTTCTAAAGTAAGGCTAAAGGTTTCTGAGTAATTTACGCGTCAAAATAAAGGAAATCACAGTTTTAAAGCCCCACGCTTCAATAAAGACACTGATCAAATAACAGCTGTTGGTTCTTTATAATCCATAAATAGGCCAGAACCCGCCTCAACCCATTGTGGGCTATAAATACAAAAATTTCATTTTTGATTCATTCTGTTTAAATTATTTGTATATTCGTTAAACAAAATAAAGGAACAAAATGAAAACTACCTTTTTTATATTACTCTCTGCTCTGTTCATAAACAGTGGACCCTTTACAGTATCGACTGAAAGTCAAGACTTTCAAGGCAAAGCTTACTATTTTTCTCAGTCTAAAATGGAATTAGGGAATTGGGGGGCTCGAATGAGTGAGGCACAGAAGAAACAAATGAAAGAAAGGCTTAAAAATAGGCTAGAAAAGACCTTTGTGCTCAGTTTCAATAAAGAGGCGTCATTCTTTAAAGAAGAGGAGAAAGTAGACGCCTATTCAGGGGCTACAGATTCTTGGGGAAGTAATTTCTCAAGAGGGGCACAATACAAAAATATTCAAGACAACAGCTTGGTTCAAGAGCAAGAATTTTACGGAAAAAAGTTTTTAGTGAAAGACAAACTCCAAGAAATTAATTGGACCATGGGCGCTGAATCCAAATTAATTGGGCAATATATGTGCTTTAAGGCTACTGCTTCTATTCCTACAGATGAATTGAGTTGGTACGATTTTTCTTGGGGTAATCTCAATGAAAGCACTGAAGAAAAAGCGGTGGAATACACCCAGGTTGAAGCTTGGTACACCCTGCAAATTCCACTCAGACACGGACCCGCAGAATACTGGGGCCTTCCTGGTCTTATTTTGGAAGTTAGTGCGGGTAACACCACTATGTTGTGTTCACAAATAGTACTGAATCCTAAAGATGGCGTAGACATTAAAATTCCTGAAAAAGGAAAAGAGGTGACTAAAAAAGAATACCAAGAGACCGTTGTGGGCAAAATGCTCGAAATGAGAAACAACAGGGGCAGAAGATCCAACTAATTAAATAATTTCTTTTTGTATGAAAAAGTGCCTCTTATGGGTTGCCATACTGCTTCCTGTCTTAATGTTGGGTCAAATAAAGTTGCAAGGGGTTGTCATGGACAGCCTAAACAATCCATTAGAGCTTGCCAGTGTGGTAGCCATTAACAAAAAAACAAATGGGTTTGAATCCTATACCATCACCAATAAAGACGGCGCTTACACCCTGGAACTAAAAAAGAATAGTGACTACAGGGTTCAGGTAAGTTATATTGGGCTTAAGACCCAGAACGACTCCATTAGCACAACGGATATAGACCTCAATAAGGATTACAACCTCATTCCTGAGTTTGCCCTAGATGAGGTAGAGCTGGTTTATAAAATGCCGGTCGCAGTTAAAGGAGACACCTTGGTGTACAACGCAGACTCTTATACCAATGGATCTGAACGAAAACTAGAAGATATTATAGACAAGCTTCCTGGTGTAGAGATCAATGAAAATGGACAAATAGAAGTTGAGGGAAAGGTGGTGAATAAACTGATGGTAAACGGAAAAGATTTTTTTGACGGAGACACCAAGGTGGCCACCAAAAACATTCCTTCCAATGCAGTAGATAAAATACAAATCCTTAAAAATTATTCTGAGGTGGGCCAATTGAGTTCGGTGAGAAACAACCAAGACAATGTGGCCATAAACATTAAACTCAAAGAGGGAAAAGAAAATTTTTGGTTTGGTAATGTCACCGCAGGAAGTGGTGCGGCTCCTGAAGAAACCCTCTATTTAGCACAACCAAAATTATTCTATTACAGCCCTAAATACAGTATTAATTTTATTGGGGATTTAAATAACATTGGCGAAATAGGGCTATCTAGAAGAGATATTAGAGGCTTTGGGGGTGGTTTTAATCCACCGAGCAGCACCAGTGGAACCAGTATTAACTTGGGAGACAACAGCCTAAATTTCCTGACTAACCAAAACAACGCCCTTAGAATAGAAAACAAACTGGCCACAGCTAATTTTAGTTACTCCCCAAATAAAGCCTTAGACATTAGTGGTTTTTTAATCATTAACAGCAGTAAAATTCTTTCTAAGGAAGTTAGTCTCATCCAATATACCAACCCAGAGTTGGGCATACCAGATGAAGCTACGGACCAAGAGGGAAACGAAAGATCCAATCAAGCCTTAGCAAAACTCAGCCTTTCTTACAAACCAAACTTTAGCAATCAAATAGATTACGATATATTGGGAAGGACTTCTAACGACACCCAAAACCAATCTATTTTCTCTTCCGTTATTGGTAGTACCGTTCAAACAGAAGAAGTAAAACCCTTTAATATTAACCAAAGTCTTAAGTATTATTACACCCTAGATGAGAACAATATATTCGCTTTTGAATCCCAGCACCTCATCAAAGATGAAGATCCTGTTTACAATGCCATTCTAGACAACAGCAGTGGGGTTAATCCTTATATGGTTACAGCAAACGCGATTGGATTCAACAGTGGCTTTTCTGATTATAACATAGGGCAAAATAGAAGAATCAAGAGCAATCAATTAGACGCTAAGTTGGATTATTACCACATTATAAATTCAAAGAGCAATATTAATATTACCCTAGGAACCATCCTGAGCTACCAGCAATTCAACTCTACTATATTTCAGTTTTTAGAAGACAATAGCCTACTGAATCCAAGCCCAAACTTCAATGAAGGAAAAGCAAGCAATGACGTGAGTTATGCTTTTAAGGATTTTTATATAGGAGCACATTATAGGTTTAGGACCGGAAAATTTACCTTTACACCAGGCTTTTCTGTACATGCTTACGGGAACAACAACACCCAATTTCAAGAAACTTTCACAGATAACTTCATAAAACTTCTGCCAGATTTTGAGACTAGAATTCAGTTAAAAAAAGGAGAAAGCCTCACCTTTAACTACAATATGAGAAACCAATTTACAGACGTTACTCGTTTGGCCCAGGGATTGGTTTTAAACAATTACAACAGTATTCAATTTGGAAATCCAGACTTGCAAAATGCCCTTTCCAACAACTTGAGCTTGCTGTACAGCAGCTTTAACTTATTCAATTACACCAATGTATTTGTAAGGGCGGCTTATTCGAATAATATTGACCAAATCAGAAGCCTTACAAACTTTGAAAATGTAATTAGAACCAGTACTTTTTTTAACTCTAGTTTTGCAGATGAAAACGCCAATATTTTTGGGAGAATTCAAAGGACTTTTGGGAAAATTAGGGCCAGTTTTAACGCCAGCTTAAACTACAGTAAAATAAACCAGTTTATTCAAAATCAAGTATCCGTAAATGAAGGAATTACACAAACCTACACGCCCGGAATTCGCACCAATTTTAAGGTGGCACCTAATGTGAGTTTCAACTATAGGTATGGCGTAACCACCAACAACCAAGGAAGCCGTAAAACTACTTTCACGAATCGCGCTCCATCCGTGAATTTTGATGCGTATATATTGAAAAAAATCACCTTTAGAACAGATTACACCTATACCTCACAAGACATAGGAAATGGACAATCGCAATCTTTTCAAAATTGGAATGGAAATATTTCATACAGAAAAGACAAAGATGCCAAATGGGAATACCAATTAAGCGGCACCAACCTACTCAACATAGATGCCCAAATTAGAAACAACGCCAATAATATTTCTGTCTTTACCTCTGAAACTTTCATACAACCAAGGTTTGTAACTTTTAGGTTTATTTACAGCTTATAAACTACCTTTGCACTATGAGTGCACTCGTTCAAATAGTCATAAAACCGCAACAGCAGGAAGACCTAGAATTCATTTACCGCCTAGGGCTTCAGAAGGCCAAACTAAACCCGAATGAGGTAATTGATTGGCGCATTAGAAAACGTTCCTTAGACGCCAGGAAAGCGTCTATTAAACTGAATGTACAGCTGGAGTTTTGGAAGGTGGGCGAAGTAAGAGAAGTAGCACAGGCTTGGAGAGCAAAAACAGTAGATCCAGAGAAAAAAGTGGCCATTATTGGTGCTGGCCCTGCAGGATTATACGCAGCACTCAGGGCTATAGAAGCAGGAATCACTCCAGTGGTGTTTGAAAGAGGGAAAGATGTGCGTGCGAGGAGACGGGATTTGGCCGCCATTAACAAAGCACAAACCGTGAATCCAGAATCCAATTATTGCTTTGGAGAAGGGGGTGCTGGAACCTATTCTGACGGTAAATTATACACCCGATCTAAAAAGAGGGGTAATGTACTTAAAGCCTTAGAGTGGTTGGTGCACTTTGGTGCCTCTGACGACATTCTAGTGGAAGCACACCCTCATATTGGCACCAATAAATTACCCGCCATTATTACAGCCATGAGAGAAGCCGTAATTGCCCACGGAGGCGCGGTGCATTTCAATGCCAAACTAACCGATATTAAAATAGAAAACAACAGCATTAAAGGACTCGAAATAAACGGAGATACCTGGCATGACTTTTCAGAAGTAGTCTTAGCTACGGGACACTCCGCAAGAGATATTTTTTACTTGCTCCACAAAAGAGGGGTCACTATAGTTGCCAAACCTTTTGCGCTTGGGGTTCGTGTAGAACACACCCAAGAATTAATAAACGACATTCAATACCATGGAGACCACCAAAATCCATACCTCCCTCCAGCGTCTTACGCTTTGGTAGAACAGGTAAACGGAATGGGTGTCTATTCATTTTGCATGTGTCCGGGTGGGATTATTGCCCCATGTGCTACAGAAGCAGAAGAAGTGGTCACCAATGGTTGGAGTCCAAGTAAGCGAAACAATCCTTATGCCAACTCCGGTATTGTGGTGAGTGTTTCGCCAGAAGACTTGCCTAATTACAAAGAAAATGATCCTTTTGTATGCCTAGATTTTCAGAAAAAAGTGGAGTATGACTGCTGGGTTGCCGGAGGTAAAACACAGCGAGTACCCGCCCAAAGAATGATAGATTTTGTAAAGGGTAAAACCTCTGCAGACTTTCCAAAAACCTCTTATCAGCCTGGGATTGTGAGTGTTAATTTAGCAGAGGTACTGCCACCACTGATTGCAAAAAGACTGCAAAAGGCCTTTGTGAAGTTTGGTCGTAAAATGAATGGTTATTACACCAATGAGGCGGTTTTACACGCACCTGAAAGCAGGACCTCTTCTCCAGTCTCTATTCCTAGAGATCCCAACACCTTAGAACACATAGACATTAAAGGGCTATATCCTTGTGGGGAGGGTGCTGGTTATGCTGGTGGCATTATATCTGCCGCCATAGACGGCATTAACTGTGTAGACGCCATTGCCCAAAAATGGGCCTTATAAAAGAAGTGCTTAAAAATCTGTATTTAACAATTGTCCCGAAAGTTGCAACAACGCATACTCGGCTAATTTAGCATTGTACTTGGCCGCATTACTGCTGGTCTCTGCGTTTAACAAATTCAACTGCGCCTGTCTGAATTCAATGGCGGTAATAGTACCCAATGCGTATTGTTCCTCGGTGCGTTTAAAATTGACCGCAGATGTTTTAACTAGTGCCTCTTGCAGAGCAAAAATAGACAAGCTGTTTTCATACACCTGCCAGGCGTTCATGAGGTCTCTTTCAAAACTCAAATCTTGCTGTGCTTGTAATATTTCTTGGTTGTCTAGGGCCAATTTGGCATTTTTTATCCTGGTCAGGGTCTGGCCTCCACTAAATAAATTCCAAGTAAGATTGGCCCCTAAAGCGATATTGTAATTGGTGTTATTTACCCCAGGAAAAAAAGCCGATGCCGCACTTTGGTTCAAGTTCCAACCATAGCTTCCCGTAAGTCCAACCCTAGGTAAAAATCCAGACTGGCTCACCTTTAGGTCGTATTCGTTTATCCTTGTATTGGTCTGAGCAAGCAATAATTGCACATTGTTTTGTTTGGCACTTTCTAAAAGGGTCTCTACCCTTTGCAAGGGTAAGAAAACCACTGTGGTGTCTACCTTAAAATCCTGTTGAAGGTCACTGTTGATCAGTACACCCAAGTCTCGTTTGGCGGTACCTAAGTTTTGTTGGGCATTCAATAGCGAAATACTGTCATTAGCCACATCTACAGCCGCATTTAATACAGCTAATTTATTGGTCTGACCCAATTCAAAAGCATATTCTGCCCTGGTGAGCCTTCGCTTAGAAAGACCCAAAATATTCTCCAAAACAGCACTATTTTCTGACAGCTGGGCCACCCTAAAATACACAGAAAAAAGCTGAATGACTGTATTCTCTATGGTCTCCCTTAATTGCAATTCACTAAGCGCATACCTGTTCTTTAAAGCCTTGTAATTGTAACGCCTTCCCATACCGTCAAACAAGGTGTAATTTAATTGCAGCCCTGTGTTATAACGCTGTGCCTCTGCCTGGTCTAAGGTTAAATTTGGCCTTGGGCTGCCGTCTTCAAGAAATTGTCCTGGAAATTCAATTGTACTGTTGTCTTGGTTGTAATTGGCTGCAGATATAGCAGACACAGTAGGTAAAAAACCACTGTTTAAAACAGATGCATTGTTCTTAGCAATACTGAGTTGGTTTCTAGAGACTTGAATGCCAAAATTCTTATCTAAGGCAGCAGAAAATGCCGCTTCTTTATCTAAACGTGTGGTCTGTGCCTCGGAAATCCAAGCCCCAAGAAAGCAAACCAAAAATATTACACGACTTTTCATATTGTTTTATTTAACGCTGAATTAATGGGTATCTCCCTCTAAATCTTTTGCTTCTTGCACTTCTAATAAGGCTCGTTCTACAGATTCTTTAGTGGGCATATTTCCTGACCACAACCATTTAACAGTCGTTTTTAAATTATTGTTGAACGATAAGAAAACTGGGAGCAAAACAAGGGTAAGCAAGGTGGCAAATCCTATCCCATAGGCAATTGAAATGGCCATTGGCTTTAAAAATTGCGCCTGTCTGCTCTTTTCTAAAAGCAAGGGGGCTAATCCAGCTATGGTTGTAACAGAAGTTAAGAAAATGGCCCTGAATCGGGATTTTCCAGCCTCTAATAGTGCGGTATCAAAGGGCATGCCCTCTTTGAGGTTGGTATTAAAACGACCAATAAGTACCAAACCATCGTTCACCATAATTCCAATCAGCGCAATAATTCCTAAAAGGGAAATAATATTGATGGGGAAATCATGAATCCAATGTCCCCAAGCCACTGCAGTTAAACTTATAGGTACCATAATAATTAGCAATAATGGCTGGGTATAACTTCTAAACGTAAAGGCAATAGTGAGGTATATGAGAAATAAAATAGGAATACCTGCTTTGTTTAAGGACTTGGTCAGTTTATTCGCTTCCCTATTTTGGCCTTCATAAGAAGGGCTTACGGAAGGGTATTTGGCTTGAATATCTGGCATGATATGAAGCTTAATTTCTTCCATAATATCACTACCACTGGTGGTATTTGGATTTTTTAAATCTGCTGAAACCTGAATCTCTCTTCGCCCGTCTAGGTGGTTAATAGACACATCTCCTCTTTCAATGCTATAAGATGCAATCTCTCTTAGCGGCACCTTAGCCCCAGTTGGGGTTTGAATCCTCATGTCTTCTAAATTTGAAATAGAAGACCTGTCCTCCTTGTTATAGCGGACCCATACCCGAATTTCGTCTTGACCCCTTTGAAAGCGCTGTGCTTGCGATCCAAAAAATCCTGAACGCACCTGCGCCATGACGTTTCTAACATCTAATCCTAAAACATAGGCATTGTCTTTGAGTTCTAGTCTAATTTCTTTTATCCCTGCTGGGTCATTGTCTACCACATCTTTGAGCAAATCATTTTCTACCAAAGCGGTTTTGAGCTCCTGCTTGGCAGCTTTTAGTTCTTCTATATTGTTTCCTAAGAGCGATACAGATACAGGACTGCCTCCGAAATTACCCCCTGAACCGTAAATCAGTTGTTCTACTCCAATCACTGGACCAACGAGTTCAGCCAATCTTGTGGTGACCATGTCTGCCCTAATATTGTCTGGACGCTCTTCTCCGGGGAGTAAGTTTATCTCTAGGCTGGCTCTAGAAGCCCCAGGCCCTATAGTCTTAATGGTATTTTCAAATAAAGGTTTTCCTTCTGGCTGCAAGTATTTTTCTGTGAGCTCTCGGTTCACTAAAGCAGATTTTTCTTCAATAACACTGATAATAGAATCTGTGATTTTTTCATTGGTCCCATTGGGCATGACCAAGGTAATTTGAACCCGGTCACTCGCTATTCTTGGGAAAAATGCGGTTTTAATAATGCCACCTCCAACAGAGCCTATGGTGAGAATTAAGGCCATGATGAACAAGGCAAATGTGAAGAATTTATGCTTTAAAGAAAAATCTAAGGCAGGAGCGTACAAAGTATCTCTCATCCAATTCATGATCTTTTCACCCATAGCATTAAAGCCCCTGAGTTTAGCAAATACGCTTGCCAAACCATCCTTAGGCGTTTCATCTAAAGGCTGTAATGCTTTAGAGTGCGCCAAGTGGGCAGGTAGTATAATGAGTGCTTCTACCAAAGAAACCACAAGGGTCAGTATCACAACCACAGAGACCTCTCCAAAGAATTCTCCAATACTACTGTCTAAAAACAAGAAAATAGAGAAGGCCAAAACAGTGGTTATAATCGCAGATATAATTGGAGGTATTACCTCTAAAATACCATCTATAGCTGCTTCAACTGGCTTTTTTCCGCGTTCGTAGTGTTGGTATATGTTTTCTGCAATAACAATTCCGTCGTCTACAAGAATTCCAATGACAATAATCATCCCAAATAGCGACAGTACATTAATAGTCACATTAAAGAATCCTGCAAAAGCAAACATGCCCAAGAAAGCCACTGGCAAACCAAAAGCCACCCAGAAAGCCAACCTGGTGTTCAAAAATAGGGACAAGAAGAACAACACCAATAACATACCCTGCCAGGCATTTTTAACCAATAATTCTGTTCGTTGGGTCAATGTAATGGATTGATCACTCAGCACACTAAAGTGCACCCCGTCATGGGTCTGGTTGTACTGAAGGGCATATTCTTTTATTCTGGTTGCTGTAGAGATTAAATCTTCGGTGTTGGTACTATTAATGGTGATATTAACGGCTTCTTCTCCGTCGTAAAAAGTAGCATTGGGAGATTCCGCAAAACGATCTCTAATTTCAGCTACTTCGCTTAGTCGAACCAAAGTTCCATTAGACTGAGTGGTCACTATGAGATTAGAGAGCTCTTTCCCAAAATAGTATTTATTGTTTGCCCTTATCAGAAAGTCTTCTTCTGCTGTTTTAACCGTACCACCAGTGATTAATAGGTTGGCGTTAGCCACTGCTTGTGCTACCTCTGTAAAACTTAAATTGTAGGCCAAAAGCTGGCTTTCATTTACGGCAATTTCAATTTCTTCTTGGGGGTAACCAGATACTGTGATCTGTGATATTCCCTCCATGGCCCTAATGTCGTTTTCAATACCCCTACCCAATTGTTTCAGGGTCTGAAGTGGGACATTTTTACCACTTAAAGCCAAAGAGATTGTGGGTCTAACCACTTCTTGCTTGGCCACCACTAAAGGCTCCATACCAGTAGGATAAGAGGGCACTCTATCTACGGCGTTTTTCACTTCTAAGAGCATGAAATCTATGTCCAGCCCTTTTTCTATTTCTACGGTAATTCTACCGCTGTTTTCATTGGCTACCGCGGTTACCCTGTCTACCCCTTGCAAGCCTTTTAAATTGTCCTCTATTTTTAGTACAACACCTTCTTCAATCTCTAAAGGAGAGGCTCCAGGGTAGGCAATACTAATTTGTATAATCTTGGATTCTGTCAGGGGGAAAAAAGAAGACTTCAAAGCCTTTGCGCCAAAAATTCCAAAGAGAAAGAACGCCAATACAAAAATGTTTACCGCTACTTGGTATTTTATAAAATACGCTACTAATTTTCTCATCTAATGGGATTTACGGTCATGCCTTCATAAGCCCCTAAAAGTGGCTTGGCTAAAATTTCTATCCCCTCTGGAATACCTGAAACCACTACTTGGCCCTCTGAATAATGCAAAGGCAGTACAGGAATAGCTTTTAATGTGTTGTTATCTACAGCAAATACTGTATTGGATTCACTGACCAATGCTCTAGGAAGGGATATGGCATTTTGAATGGTGTTACCTTCTAAAACCGCTTTGAGATATACGCCCTCGTATAAGCTTGGGTCTATAATTTCTATAGTTACAGCGGTAGTCTGTGTGCTTGGGTCTACTGTTGCATTCAAACGCACCACTTGTCCAACAAATGAAAGATCTCCCTCCATGTTATTGAGGGTCACCCTAGCGCCCTGATTTAGTTTTAAAGCGTAAGATTTAGGAAGAGACACCATAAGTTCATAGACTCCAGGCTGAATATATTCTCCTAATTTTTGTCCAGCCCTTACTAGTGTACCCTCTGTCACTAAGGCCTCTGTTAGCACCCCGTTAAATGGCGCCCTTACTTGGTATTTAGACAGTCTTTGCTCTAAATTTTTAACGGCGTAGTAAGCCCCTAACACCCCCCTGCCAGAAACAAACAGCTTTAGATTATCATCTGACATTTGCGGTAATTCTGGAAGGTTTTTATTAATATCAATGGCGTTTAAAAAGGCCCGCCAAGTGAGGTATTCTTTTGAAAAATCCAGTCTAATATCTGGAAGTATTGCTGCAATTTGATTGTATAAATTAGTTCTTGAAGATTTTACATTCGCTAGGTATTCAGCGGCATCTATTTGAAGTAAGATTTCATTTGATTGGTAAGACTGACCTGTCCTAAACAATTGAGCCCCCATTCTAAAGACCCCTTGTACCTCAGAATAAATCTCAATACGCTTTTTGGCTGTTACCAAACCTTGGGCAGGAACACTAATAGTTACTGGGCCATTTAAGGCTTTTTGTACTACCACCTCTTTGATGATTTTTCTCGCTGGAGCCACAGCTGAAGCCTTATTGTCAATCAAATTTTTAGCTAAAAAAATAGATAGCGCTAAGCCTATTAGGGCTAAACCGGCAAGGATCACTCCCCTTAGTTTTTTTAATTCCATGAAGTCTCTAGTTAATTAAAGTATTAAGACTCCAAAACTATCCATAAGTAAAGAGAACAAATGTTAAAAAAACCTTAATTTAAAAGTAACACTTGCAGTTTAAAACAATTCTAAATCTAAACTCACTTTTTCCCAATCTTTCATGGCCTGTTGTAAATCTTTTTTATCCTTTTGGTAGCGGTCAAAAAAGGCTGAATCAGCAGCTGTTTTTTCATAATTATCTTCCAAAGACTTGTCTTTAGAGGCAATTAATTTTTCCAGGTCTGAAATTTTAGTTTCTAGATTACTGAGCTTATTCTGAAGTGATTTATGGGCTTTTTGCTGTTGGTAATCTAAGGCTGGTTTTTGATTGCTTTGGCCCTTTTTTTCAGTTTTTATCTGTTGCTTTTTTTCAATAGCCCTGAAATCCTGGACCTTTCGCTGCTCTAAATAAAAGTCAATATCTCCCAGGTACTCATTGATCTTCTGGTCCTTAAATTCGTACACTTTATTGGTAAGACCTTGTAAAAAATCCCTGTCATGAGACACCAATAGCAAGGTCCCTTCAAAACTTTGTAATGCCTGCTTTAGTACATTTTTAGATTTAATGTCCAGGTGGTTGGTGGGCTCATCCATGACCAAAACATTGAGTGGCTGCAAGAGCAACTTGGCCAAGGCCAATCTATTGCGCTCTCCTCCAGAGAGCACCCTTACAAACTTATCTACTTCTTCTCCCCTAAACAAAAATGACCCTAGAATATCTCTAACTTTGGCCCTGTTTGTCTCATTGGCAGCGTCTATCATAGTATCTAAAACAGTTTTACTACCGTCTAAATACTCTGCTTGGTTTTGGGCAAAATACCCAATTTGTACATTGTGTCCCAATTTTACCAAGCCATTAGAAGCCTCTAATTCAGCTACAATAATCTTTGCTAATGTAGACTTACCTTGGCCATTTTGACCTACAAAGGCAGTTTTTGAATCCCGTTCAATCAAAAGATCTATTTCTGACAACACTTGGTTGTCTCCGTAGGATTTAGACACACCGTCTATCTCAAGCACCACTTTTCCTGGAGTGACAGAAATGGGAAAACGAAGTTTCATGACGCTATTGTCATCTTCATCTACCTCAATCCTATCTATTTTATCCAATTTTTTAATCAGCGATTGGGCCATGGTGGCTTTGGAAGCTTTGGCCCTAAACTTTTCAATGAGCCGCTCTGTTTGTTGGATTTGCTTTTCTTGGTTCTTTTGTGCGTTGAGTTGTAATTCTTTTAGCTCAGATCGCAGCACCAAATACTGAGAATAAGGCTTGTTGTAGTCGTAAATCCTTCCCAGGGAAATTTCTATACTTCTGTTGGTTACATTGTCTAGAAACATCTTGTCGTGAGAAACAATCACCACAGCACCTGAGTACTGATTTAAAAATTGTTCCAACCAAATAATAGATTCTATGTCTAGGTGGTTGGTAGGCTCATCTAATAAAAGCACGTCATTGGTTTGAAGCAGCAACTTGGCCAGTTCAATACGCATTCTCCACCCTCCAGAAAACGTCTCTGTTTTCTTGTCAAAATCTGCCCTTTTAAAACCCAATCCCTGAAGAATTTTCTCGGTCTCTCCCTGATAGTTATACCCTCCTATGAGCTCATATCTATGGGTTAAATCACTGAGGTCTTCAATAATCGCAGAATACGCATCACTCTCATAATCTGTTCTGGTAGCCAACTGATGGTTTACCTCATCCAATTGCAATTCAAGAGATTTAATTTCTTCAAAGGCTTGCTGGGCTTCTTCCAAAACAGTTCTCCCCTGAACAAAATCTATATCTTGCCTTAAGAATCCCAATTGAAGGTCTTTTTCACTCGCTATCACGCCAGTATCTGGCGCCATATCTTTAGAGAGTAGTTTCAGTAGTGTAGATTTTCCAGCACCATTTTTTCCGATAAGACCTACGCGGTCTCCAGCATTTAATCTAAATGAGATTTCTTCAAAGAGGTATTCTCCACCAAAACCTACAGATAACTTGTGTATATTGAGCATTCTTTTGTGACTGTTGTTACATTAAAAAACCCCGGATTGAGGTATTTTTACAAAAATATTTTGCAAATGTTAAAAAAAGGAAACAAACTAAATAGCATTTTAACAGGAAGTTGTCCCAGATGCCAAGAAGAAAACATGTATTTGGACAAAAACCCCTATCATTTGGGCAAATTATTTAAAATGCAGGAACGTTGTGGCCATTGTAATGCAAAATATATGATGGAACCTTCCTTTTTTTACGGTGCCATGTATGTAAGTTATGGTGTTGGAATTGCATTTGCTGTAGCGGCATTTATAATCTCTTATTTATTCTTAGGGAGTTCTCTAAAAACAGCCTTTATAGCTATTGTAGTAACCATGATTGTGTTCTATCCCATAGTTATTAGGATTTCTAGAAATATTTGGATCAACATTTTCATGCATTTCGATCCCAATGCAGTGGCTGATTTTAAGGCAAAAATCTAGCCACATCCATTTCAGGATCTATTGCAAGCCCCTCATAAATATATTTATATAAAGCATTTGCAGCAGTAGGTGCCGTCATAACCCCCCTAGAGCCCATTCCATTTAACACAAATAGATTGTTGTGTTCTGGATGCTGTCCCACCAGAGGCCTTCTATCAGAGACTGTAGGCCTCACTCCAGACATATGTGAGACTATTTCGTAAGGCAGGGTCATAAAGCGCTCTAAGCGCTCTAAAAGAAAAGTTTTAGCTGCCTCAGTAGGTCCCTCTGTCTTATCTCGCCAGAAATAAGTAGATCCTACCCTGTAAAGGTCCCCTCCTAAGGGAATAATAAAAACACCAGATTTTACAATAGCACCCTCGTTTAAACCTGGAATACGCATTGTAATCACCTCCCCCTTTGTTCCCTCTAAAGGCAAATAATTAAAAAATGGATTGCTCTTAAGCCCAAATCCTTCTGCAAAAACCACACGCTTGGCCTTCCACGACTTATAACTAACTCCAGAAACTTCCACAGATAAATGTGTGCAATCAAATGATTCATTTCGCCAAAGATCCTGCTGTTCTAAATAGGTCTCATAGGAATTAATCAATGCTTTGGTAGCTACTCGTCCACTGCCTTGAACCAAACCAAATTTATGAGGAATGGAAAGACCTTGATTATTGTTTTCTAGGAGCTTTAAGGATAAAAATGGATTTAGACCTGGTTTGTCAGAGGCCTGAAACCATAAGTTCTGCTCCTCAATACTGGCGAACCTTCTCAATATAGGCAATTGATAATCTAACTTCAAGCCCAATTTACGTTCAAGATTTTCATAAAAAGGCAGCGCGTAATCCAATTGCGCGGCACCATTCCAAGCTCCAGTAAAACGTTTGAGAATAACAGGGTTATACAAACCGCCTGCTACCATAGAGGCTTGTTGGGAACGGTCAGAGAAAACCACAAAAGATTTTCCGCTATTTATCAAATGCTCGGCATAAGCCAAACCAGCCAAACCTAAACCAACAATAATAGTGTCTATGTTTTTAGTCATACAGGCAATGCTGTTGAAAAGAGGGAGGCAAACCCTATGTGAAAGTTAATGAAGGGCTAACAGCACTTTCGCTTATCAAAAGCGCCTCATAAATGAGGCGCTTAAATAATCTATTTACGTGGAAATTAGTAGCTCC
>Ga0102870_1000477_pt1 | contig 14230 bp, 7 predicted proteins | sample Colrivmet1546B02_FD_78442 | JGI IMG/M metagenome (GOLD analysis project Ga0102870, IMG submission 78442) | Estuarine microbial communities from the Columbia River estuary - metaG 1546B-02 | ecosystem: Environmental > Aquatic > Marine > Intertidal zone > Estuary | place: USA: Columbia River...
GCTTGTAAAAGTTGAATCCATCAACGGTCGCGACCCCTCTTACATCAGAGACCGCGTTCCTTTTCAATACCTTACCCCGCTTTTTCCTTCCGAAAAATTCAAACTGACAGGTCACGCCCAAGAAACCCTTTCTACGCGCGTCATGGACCTCTTTGCCCCAATTGGAAAAGGTCAGCGCGGCATGATCGTCGCGCAACCGAAAACGGGTAAAACCATGCTCCTCAAAGATGTAGCAAACGCAATTGCCGCCAATCATCCTGAAACTTACCTCATTGTTCTGCTCATCGACGAACGCCCAGAAGAAGTCACCGACATGGCGCGCTCGGTCAAAGCAGAAGTCATTGCGTCTACCTTCGATGAACCCGCTGATCGCCACGTAAAAGTTGCCAACATGGTCCTCGAAAAAGCCAAGCGCATGGTGGAGTGTGGCCACGATGTCTGCATTCTCCTCGATTCCATTACCCGTCTTGCGCGCGCTTACAATACCGTTTCTCCTGCCTCTGGCAAGGTACTCTCCGGTGGTGTAGACGCCAACGCACTGCACAAACCCAAAAGATTCTTTGGTTCTGCGCGTAAAATCGAAAACGGAGGTTCTTTATCGATACTCGCTACAGCCCTTACAGAAACAGGTTCAAAAATGGACGAAGTCATCTTTGAAGAATTCAAAGGAACCGGCAACATGGAACTCCAACTAGATCGCAAAATATCGAATCGCCGCATTTATCCTGCAATCGACATCACGGCTTCTGGTACGCGAAGAGAAGATTTACTCGTGGGTAAAGACGTCTTACAGCGCGTTTGGCTCATCCGTAAATTCATCGCAGACATGAACCCAGTAGAAGCTATGGAATTCATGAAATCCCACATGGAAAACACGCTCTCCAACGAAGAGTTTTTGGTATCAATGAATAGCTAATGAAAAACGGTTGGCTTTACGGTCTGGTCTTCGGGAGCATATGGATAGCAATCAAAATGCTCGCGTTCGCTCTCAATTGGAAGCTCGATGAAATCCAAATTTTCGTACTGCTCAATATGGCGTTTCTAACTGCTGCTATCGCTTTATTTATGTACCGCAAAAAAAGAAGTGGCACCAGTGAAAGCAACATACTCACCGACATCAAAGCAGGCCTGAGCGTCGGGCTACCCTACACGCTTATTGTCAGTTTCTTTCTGTTTTTCTACTACAGAGATATCTATCCTGAATTCAATCAAAAGAAAAGAGCGGCTTACGAACAAAAAATGGACAGCCCCGCTGAAATTGCCGCCATTAGAAAAGGCAATAGCGCACTAGAAAATAAAAGCGATGCCGAAATAGTTGAAATGGCACGTAAAAATACGGCCATGATGTACGATCCTCAGTTTACCTTGAGCGTGAGTTTATTGGCGTTGTTGGTCTATGGCACCCTCAACAGCTTGCTCATTGCGGTCATTTATCGCCGGGTTGTTTTTAGAGACTAGCACAGAGCTCTTCGCCAAGTGCGTCGTAGTCAATCCCATCGAAATTCCCACTAGACATCATCAGAAGCACTTTATTGTGCCAATTTTGAGACCGAATGAAATCCAAGACCTCTTGGGTTTGGGTGCATATTTTGACCTCACCACCAAAACCAGCTGCAACCTCAGCAGCATCCAAAGCAGGTAACTTTTTATGAGCAACCACTTCCGGACTAAAATAAACAAGTGCTTGGTCGGCAGCGTTCATGGCGCCGTCGTATTGTGGTAAAAAGGACTTTTGTAGAGAGCTGAAGGTGTGTAATTCCATGCAGGCGATCACTTCGCGATCCGGATACTGCTGTTTAACAGCACTCGTGGTGGCTTTTAACTTGGATGGTGAATGTGCAAAATCTTTATAAAGTACGAAATCGGGGGCGGCAACAACTTTTTGAAGTCGCTTACCTGCGCCAGTGAAATCCGACATAGCGGTGAAGAAATCAGGAGCGCTTATTCCCATTTGCTGGGCCAAGTACATTGCACCCATTAAGTTCTGAAGATTATGGGCTCCAAAAACTTGTAAAGGATAGGTGCGGCCTTCAAAATGAAGGTCGGTACCTGAGGGAGTTGGAGAAAATTCAGGCGTTCGGTACGGCATCAATTTCAGATTGGCCGTTTTGGAAGCCAAACGCTCAATTTCGGCATCTTCTTGGTTGTAGACCAAAGCTCCGTCGGGCTCAATTAAAGCAATAAATTTTTCAAATTGCTCGACGTAGTTTTCAAATGTGGGGAACACATTGATGTGATCCCAAGCAATTCCGGAAAGTAACGCAATATGCGGCTTATATAAGTGAAACTTTGGGCGGCGGTCTATTGGTGAACTCAAGTATTCATCGCCTTCTAAGATCATGTATTTGGCCTCTTGGGTCAGTCTGACCATGCAGTCGTAACCTTCGAGTTGGGCGCCAACCATGTAGTCGACGTCGATTTGGAGTTTGGCTACCGCATGCAAAAGCATAGAGGTTATGGTTGTTTTTCCATGGCTCCCGCCTATGACCACGCGAATTTTATCCTTGCTCTGTTCATAGAGGTATTCCGGATAACTAAAAATAGGAATGCCGAGCTTTTTAGCTGCTTCTAGTTCTGGATTATCAGCTCGGGCATGCATGCCAAGAATAACTGCTGAAAGCCCAGCATGAATGCGGGTGGCATCCCAACCTAGTTGCTGAGGTAAGATTCCTTGCTTTTGAAGCCTGGACAGCGAAGGTTCGAAAATTTCGTCGTCCGAACCAGATACTTGAAAACCTTTTCTAGAGAGGGCAATAGCAAGGTTATGCATTGCGCTGCCTCCTATTGCAATAAAATGTACTTGCATGTCAACTTATTTAGTCAGGACATTGGCACCAGTAGATTCATTGAACCAAATGTATTCTGTGCTCACCTGTCCGTCTCTTGTAAAATAAGTTTTGCCGTTTTCGTCGGTTGTTTGTTCATAGACCACGCCGTGTCCGTTCGGATCTACAACCACCCTTCTGATGATCACTTTGGTCACGTAGCCTTCTTTGTTTTTAATTTGATATGTTTTTTCGGTCATGGTGTTAGACGGAAAAAGCACGCCGTTTTCATCGCGCAGGTAGTTGGGAGTAGTTTTGAGCTGAACGGTAGAGGCCGCAGTTTGTTGAATTTTTTCGTATTGCGCTTGTCCTTCGCCTGCGGCGGCATCTTGCTGAACTTGTTTGGTATAGGTAACCGCCTGTGTGCGTTGGTTGAGTTCTGTCACATTTTTTTCATCTTCGGCGCGGCTTTTTTGAACCTGTAGGTCTTTTTGGTTTTGAATGACATTCAAACGATCGAGCTCGCTTTGTTGACGCCCGTCTGCTGCTTTCTGTTCGGTTTGGTTTTGGTGGTCTTTGGCGTCTTTCCAGGCATTGAGATTGGTGACGTTGTCTTGCTGATGCTGTGCGCTAAGCGCCTCTCTGTTCAGGACAGCCACCTCGTATTCTTGTGTTTTTTGAGCGCGATCGGATTGGAGTGTTTGCTGGGTTGCTTCGTTTTGCCTGCTTTGTAGTTCTCTTTGTGAACGCGTCATTTCAAATTGAGCACTCGTTTCGTAGGAGCCGACAGCAGCATTTTGTTGAGAGAAGTAATTTTGGTATTCGACTTCGGTTCTGATTTGTTGCTGAGTACGGTACGGACTTTCTTGCTTGGCTTCGCGATTGCTTTGTAGGTCATTGAATACCATTGAGTTTTCTCCATTTACTGCTTCACCAGGAGCTGTTAAGCGGATACCTGCGGGCTCTACCACAGCATCTTCTTTCACTTTTACAACGGGTGCCGGCGTCAAGATGATGCGCAAGGAGTCCATGCTTTTTTGAATACCTGGAAGCTCATTTTGATTGAGGTATTGCTGCTGAGCCAAACCGGACGCATGAAGTTTTTCGAGCGCTTTTAGTGCACCTGGGTTGTCTTTGGCCTTCACCAACTGGTAGGCCGTTTTGCGCGCCGCATAGTACGCCTCCATGGCACTGATTTTGTTTTTGAGTTCAATGACCTCAGGCTCGTTTTGGCGGCTTTTCATGGGGTCTGAATTCAGAATTGATTTGGCTGTGCCGTAGAATTGTGGGCCTTTGTTGAAATTCTCGTTGGCCTTCGCTAATTGATTTTGATAGACCTGAGACATCGAGTTGATCCCTTCGGTCACGCGTTTGATGCCCGCCTGTAATTCTTTGGAATAGCTATCGATGAGGCTTTGCTTATGAAAAAACGCAATTTGTTGATCCGCTTTTTTGTAAGTCTCAAGAGCAAGGTCATATTTCTTTTGGAGGTATTGGTCATTGGCCAACTTCATGGTGCGTTTGAGCTCTGCTTCGTTCTGGATGTCAAATTTCAATTCTTTGAGCAGGAGCAATTGTGCATTGACGGCTTCTTTTTCTGTTGGTTTGATTTGTTGTGCCTCTTTGTATTTGGTCTCGGCCTCGTCGTACTTTTTAGCGTTCACTAATGCGGCAGCTGCTTGCATAGCCTTTTGAAAAGCCATGGTTTTGGCTTGGGCATCTGCTGCTTCAGTGCGCATTTTATCGATGTTTGTTTGCTCTTGAACCACTGCAGAATTATTGGGCAATACAGCAGCGGCCTCTTTGATTTTTTGGCTTGCCAAGTTGAGGTCACCGGCTTGGCGAGCGGCAATGGCTTCACGGAGGAGGCTGGCCTGAAGCGCTTCGTCTTGGATGCGTTTGCGTTCAGCAGCTTGCGCGCTTAAGATCTGTTCTTTTTTGAGTTTGGCAGGGGCATCGTTTGGAATAACGAGCAAGGCAGAATCGAGGTAAACAAGCGCCTGATCTTGGTTTTGGGCTGCATTCGCTTTTTCGGCAGCAAGCATATGACGCTGGTATGCTTTCTGGTCTATTGCCAATTGATATGCCGCTTTTGCTTTTTGATCTGCGTCTGTTTTGACCAACGGGACTTGAACTAAAGTGCCGTTTGACCAAACATATTTGTCGGTGGCCACATTTTTGGCAAAGGAGAGGTCTACTTCTGGTCTGAGCTCATAGAGTTCGCAAGTCAAGTTACGGATCAGTTGCAGACCGCCTGGACTACTCGACTGACTTTGAAGTGTAGTGAGGTCGAGTAAGACCTGCTTGGTCAAAAAACCACCTTTAGTCAGGCGCACTTGAATGGGCTGCCCTTGAGATATCTTGGCCGATGCATAAAATTGGCCGCTTTGGTTGCTCAGTACTTTGGTCAGGACGGCATCTTGCTGCATGATATCGATGGTCACGCCGACGACAGCGCGCTGATCGAGTAAGTTCGTCGTGCTTCCTTCGATCACAACGAGAAAATCACGCTGTGCAAAGAGCCCAGCAGGAATTAGCAACAATACACAATAGAGTAATTTGATCATGTCAATCTGTGGTTTGTCAAATGACCTATTCAACGCAATTTGGTACATTTGTTTCAAACACAAATTTGCTAAAAATCAACGAGTAAAAAAAATGCTGCGCTTTGATCAATTGAGTTACTGGGAACGCGAACAATATATTGTCGGCAATACCTTCGTTATTGTGGGCGCTGGGCTCATCGGCATGTCTACTGCGCTCTCCTTGCGCGAGCGCTTCCCGACAGAAAAAATATTGATCCTAGAACGGGGTTATTTACCGACGGGCGCTAGTACAAAAAATGCAGGTTTTGCCTGCTTTGGTAGCCCAACAGAAATCCAAGACGACCTCTGCCACATGCCCGAAGATAAAGTTTGGGAAACCATTGAGCTGAGGCTCAAAGGCTTGGAGCAGCTTCAAAAAAGAGTGCCCGCTGCAGCCATGCGCTACCAAAATTGTGGCTCTTGGGACTTAATCAGCGCCAGCGAAAAAGACTTGGATCCTGAATTTATACCCTTTTTAAATGAGCAATTTCAAAAGCGTTTTGGTTACGCTCATGTTTACCAAAAAGATACGACCTATGAAAGCAAATTTGGATTCCAAGGATTCCAAGCGGCCTACTTCAATGCTTTTGAAGGCGCTCTAGACACCGGATTATTGATCCATCAACTTCACCAACAATGCAGTGCGCAAGGCATTCAATTTTTATTTGCAACTGAAGTAATCAAATGGGAATCGAGCGAAGATGACGTTTTGATTGCTACTACACATGGTGAACTCTCGGCCCAACATCTTTTCTTGTGTACAAATGGTTTTGCGCAAACCTATTTTCAGAATGAGCTCAGACCTGCTCGGGCGCAAGTTTTGCTTACCAAACCCATGAAACACCAAATCAAAGGCACTTTTCACAGCGACAAGGGCTATTACTATTTTAGAGATATCGGGAATCGCATCTTATTAGGTGGTGGAAGGCACCTTGATTTTGAAACTGAAACGACTACTACATTTGACAAAAATGAACGCATACGTGCTGCGCTTGTAAACAAACTGAGCACTGAGATTTTACCCGGACAAGCTTTTGAAATTGACCAAGAATGGTCGGGGATCATGTGTGTGGGTCCTGAAAAAAAACCAATTATTAGGTCGCTGAACAAAAACGTGCATGCAGGTGTTCGAATGGGAGGCATGGGTGTAGCAATTGGAACTGCCGTTGGTGCTGCCCTGAGTAAATTGGTCTAGAATGAAGCAAGATAAAAAGTCAAAAAAAGCGTTTGTCAACCCGATTGACCCCGACAAAATTGCGAGCAATCCGCATTTGCTTCCTTATGCTCATACTGTTGGTGGCGCCGTGATCAAGCCCGAAGATACCGGCAAACTCAAAGGTCGCGCACTGAGCGCTATGAACCAACAAACGGATATGCAGCTGTCTCAGATATACGAACAAATGCAGTTACTAGCCGCTCAAGCCCAAAAAATTCAAGCCAGAAAAACCATTTCGGATTACATCTATCAAACCGAATTGCGCTTCGAGCCGCTGATCAATCATGTCTATCACTTGTACCGCAAAGCGGATGAAAAACTCATGCTTTCGCTCATTGGCCCTCTTTCTTGGGGTAAATCTGGAGACAAGCTCACCTACCTAGCCAGTGTCAAATTACTTGCAGACCACACCTGGGAAATCATTGAGCAAGCTCCTGACTTTGATTTTAACGGATAAAAACCAGTTCGTTCCCATCAGAATTTTCAGAACTGAATTGGTAGCCAAGCGCATCAAACGACTTGATATCTAAAGGCTGAACTATGTTGTATACGGCACACCACCTGGCCATCGTGCCGCGGGCTTGTTTCGAAAAAACCGATACTGACTTGAGTTCCCCATTTTTCTTTTCGTAAAAATGAGGCGTGTACATGATTGACCTCAATTTAGGGGCTTGCAAAAGGTCGCTGTATTCTGAACTTGCCAAATTGAGCAGGCTCTCCCCTTTTGTGAGTTGCTTCAGCATGTTTTTTTCGACGTCTGCTCTCCAAAAATGATACAACGACTGCTCCTCGGGTGCCACACCGCGCTGTGCCATTTCCAAACGATAAGGCTCTATTAGATCATTTGCACGCAGTAAACCATACAAGCCCGATAAAATAAAAAGATGCTTATTCAAATAGGCGACTTCCTCCTCTTTCAAATGATCGGCATCTAGCGCTTTGAAGGCTTCGCCGATGTAAGCAAAGAGCGCTGGTGCGCTATTTATTTGATTTTTCTTGGCCCCCCATTGCTGAATCATATGAAAGGTTTCATTCCCTTTTTCTTCTGATAATTTCATTTGCCGCATCAAATCCGGGACGCTCCAACGCTTTAGTTCACTCATGAGCTGCTGGGCTTGCTTTTTAAAGAGCAATTTACCCGATGGAGGGCTGAAACAAGGCCGCATGAGCTTAGCTGGAGATAGAATGATTTTCATGCCATAAAAATAGTATTTGAAGGCTAATTTTTGGATAAAATTTCATAATTTCAACGTGCTAAACTCAACCCTAAACTATGAAACTACGCTTACTCTCCGTCCTGCTCTGTTGCTGCAGCTCTATTTTTGCTCAAAACGCCGAATTTTACGGCTATGTAACGCCAACCACAGCGCAATTGGTTGCAGCTCCTAACCAAGCAGATCCCAAAAAAGACATCGTGATTCCCAATTTCAAAGGACGCGAGGTTCCCGTTCAAATGGGTTTCAATGCACACCAGCCCGATTGGGTTTGGCAACAGCATGGCAACAACAATCAACAAAAAACAACCTCTGCCAGTTTGTTATGGCAAGTACAGGGTATTGGCAATGGAATTTCGCCGCCAGACCCTTCAGGAGAGTCAGATTCAACGGTTTACATTCAGGGAACCAATTCTGGAAGCGGCGGCTCTTACAAAATTTTTAACAAAACAACCGGGGCAAGCGTCAGCGGTACTTTAGTGATGGCCACCCTTGGGAGTCCAACGGTTACCGGTCTTGGAGACCCCGTGATCCTTTATTACAAAACAGCCAAACGCTGGATCATCACCCAATTTTCCACACAAGCTCAAAAGAAGCTTCTCGTATACGTATCCCAAACGAGCAATCCCCAAGGTGCCTATTATTTTTATCAATTTACTTGTCCAAATTTCCCTGATTATCCAAAATGGAGCATATGCGAAACCTCAGATGCTTTGTTGGCCTCCACCAATGAAGGTGGGCCTCCGCGCGTTTATGCGATGAAACTCAGCGCACTAGTCAGTGGTGCCACTTCTCCATTTATAGGCGTGGCCATCGGCTATACGCTCAATGGCTTTGGTTTTCAATCCATAACACCCGTAGATCTAGAAGGAGACCTCGCCGGACCCGCTGGTCAAAAACCACTATTTGTACGCCACCGCGACGACGAAAAGCACAGCAACGGATCTCCGGATAGCCCTACCAACGACTGGATCGAAATTTGGGAAATGACCATCAACTGGACCAACAACACCGGTAGCGTTGCCAAAATTCAAGATGTGCCGATTACCGAAATTGACTCCGACCTCTGTGGCCTCACCAGTTTTTCTTGTATAGCACAGCCCGGCACCACCGTGAAACTAGATCCGCTCAGAGAATGCGTTATGTACAAAGCACCTATGCGTGTATTCCAAGACCATCAAGCGATGGCGCTTTGCTTGGCAACAGATGTCAACGGCAACAACCGAGCGGGTGTACGTTGGCTAGAATTGCGCAGACCAACAGGCAGCACTGGTGCCTGGACACTCTATCAAGAAGGAACCTATGCGCCAGGAACCACGCTCAATCGCTGGATGCCCGCCATTAATATTGATAAGTACGGAAATATCATGTTGGCCTATTCCACTTCGGGCAGCACCGCGCCAGACTACCCCTCCATCCAAATGACTGGCCGCAAAGCTTGTGATCCACTTGGGCAAATGACGCTACCCGAAACCATGGTCAAGCAGGGCTTGTCTGCACGTACTTCCAACACGCGCTGGGGTGATTACCACCATATGTGCATCGACGATTTCGACGGTCTTACCTTCTATTACACCGGCGTGGTCATGAATTCCAACAACAATATCGTCACCAATGTATCCGCATTTAAAATGAATCCTGATAGCCTAGACTTAGCTATTCTTGATGCCTACACCACCCAAACAGGCGGTATTTGCGGAGCCAGCACTCAAATTGCGATCATCGTTGAAAACCGCGGCATCAACGCTGTCAATGCGTTTACCGTTTCTAGTCAAGTAGGAACAGCTAATCCAACGAGTCAGGCCTTTACGAGCTCCAGCCTTGGTGGGTATCAAGCCATCGATACCATTTTCTTTACCGTTTCTGGGCTTCAGACAGGTTCGAATAACGTTCTTTTGCAGCTGGCCAATATCAATGGCTTGGGTAACGACGAAAATTCCTGTAACGATCAATTTAATCTGAACATCAATGTCATTGGCGCATCTAATGTAACGGTCAATGCCGTTGTGAGTCAGCAACCAAGTTGCAATGCCAGCAATGGTGTGGTCGTGTTACAAGCGACAGGCAATAACAGTCCTTACACCTATGCCCTCGATAACGCTCCTGCTCAAACTTCGAATACCTTCAACAACCTCAGCGCAGGCAACTACACCTATACTGTTACAGATAACCAAGGATGTGCTGTCTCCGGAACATTTACAATTGCCGCCACAGCCTCGATCAATGCGAGCGTTGTCCAGACTACCACGATTGCTTGTGCAGGCTCACAAACCGCAAATATTGTCGTAACGCCAAATGGTGGAACAGCACCCTACAATTTCTCAATCAACAATGGTGCTGATCAAGCGAGCAACACTTTTAATAATTTGGGTGCTGGCACCTACACCATCGGAGTCATCGATGCCAATGGCTGCAGCACATCCCTCACCTATATCGTAACTGAGCCTACCCCACTGAGCGTTAACATGATTCCGACAATGATCAGTTGCAATGGTGCCAACGACGGTTCGCTCAATTGCCAAGTGAGCGGAGGAACGAGCCCGTACACCTATGCCCTCAATGGTGGTGCTGCATCTACGAGTCCTGTATTTTCAAGTTTGCCAGCAGGAACCTACACACTAACGGCTACCGATGCCAACGGGTGTCAGCAAGACTTCACCAGTACAATTACCGAGCCCGCTGCACTTATGCTAACTGCAAATACAACAGTTTCTAACGGAAACGACGGCACTATTGCACTCGCTGCAAGCGGCGGCAACTCGCCTTACACCTATTCCATGGATGGTCAGAATTACTATTCCGGTTCTTTCTTCTCTGGTTTGGCTATAGGTACTTACACTTGTTATGTAAAAGACAACAATGGCTGCGTTACGGCCATTGAGGTGGTGGTCAATAGCTCTAGCCTATCCGAATTGAACTTTCAAGTGATGCAGCTGTATCCAAATCCGAATAACGGCATTTTTGAACTCCAAATTGAAGGCATTAAGAGCGCTGGATTAGAAGCCAAACTTTTCAATTTACAGGGCCAACACATTGCGAGTTTTGCTTTGAAAGCCTCCAACGGAAAAGTGAAGCAAACCATCGAACTGAGCCCTAAAATTGCTGCCGGAAGCTATTATTTAGGAATCTACGAAGAAGGACAAAGCGGCTTATTGCAATTGATCAAGCAATAAGCTAATTGATTTCAAAGGTCGCTAAATCGAGTTCTTCGTCGACAACTTGCAAACGCCTCGTAAATTCACTCTTGACTTCATAAGGTGTGCCATAGTTTTTAAAGAGCTGAACGGTTAGAATCGCTTTGCCACTCAAAGTAGGCCGATGATTGCCGTAATAATGTGCCTGAATCCTGTAAGTGCCTTTTGGGGCCTTGCGGATCAAATATTCTTCGGGGCCATAACCTTGCGTAAAATCATTGGAAATTCGACCACCGTTTGAGGTGAGCTTGTAACTGTACATACATTTTTCGTCGTTTGGTTCCGTCACCCAAAGATCCACATCTGTGTTGTCAGCATCCCAATTGAGTACAACACGAATGTCCATTGGGAGTTGAACCAAGAAATGATCCGGAATTCCTTTGGTGTCTATTTCTCTTGGATACCTGGCAATCAAATGATTGATCTCATTGAGAGCAATCAAATGAATACCTTCAAAACGGCCGTCATATGGCTCCTTGACAACTTTATAGAGTGCTTCAATAGCTTCTTGGTACTTGCCAATTTGCGCGAGTGCCAAGCCGTAATCACGGTAAGACTGCGGCTCCTCAGGCCTCAATTCTATAATGGATTTAAATAGAGAAATTGCAAGCTTTTCAGCCTTGAGTTGCAAGAGCTTTTGAGCCAAAATCCGAAGCAATGCGGCATCTTTGAGTTGCATTTCTGCCAAATTTGTCAATACCCGAACCGCTAACTTTGGCTGCTTCTTCTGCACAAAAAAGTCGCATATATCGATGTAAAAAGACGGTTGATCACCGTATTTCTCACAGAGCAGTAAATAACGATCATAGGCCTGTGTCAGACTAACCGCCCTAAGGCTCTTTAGGTATGGGACTTTGGGGTTCCAGGCCGCAACTGATATGGTAGTACTCGGAGCAGCAGCTGCCTGACCTGATATAGTTGTAGTTGCATTCGCAGAAACAACCGTGCTGTAAGTTCCTGCTAAGGTTGTTGCCCAACCATTAGCGTCTTGTCTTGAAGCACTACTCGATGGCGACCAATTATAAGTGGCGCCGCCAGTTGTGGAAAGACTCAATTGTACAGCATCATTTTCAGTAACGCTTGCTGCTTCCTGTTGAGTAGATGGTACAGTTTCTTCTTGTACGTCACCGTTGATCATTGGCGCTTGGATGGCGAAATTGGCAGCCTCTTTTTGCTCGACTCTTTTGGGTTTATTCCAATACCACTTTTGATAGGCTTTCCACTCTTTTTTGATGCGCGCCAAATGATTTTTCTGAACTAATAGCTCGGTTTTCTCCAACTTATGAAGCGCTTTGAAATAAGCCTTTCTCAGAGATGCGGGTGGTACAATGCGAAATTCAAGATAATCTGCTAGCGAATCGAGTACCAAAAGGGAACTTGCCGAACTCACGAGGTTGTACTTCAGGCCCAGGGCACAGATTTCCTTTCGTTTGACTTTTGGCTGTTCCTCTAAGCTTTCGAGTTTCGCCATCGCCCAACGTTTGCGTTGGCTAGTTCCGTTAGGGTCAAGGTGCAGAGAATCTAGTTTTACTTCTTGTGCATGCAGGACCATCTTTGAATCAAGACCAAATTGAGCAGTCAGACTTTTCAATGCTAGGGGTACTTTGACGCTGAGGAGTAAGCGTTGGCTCGCAGGATCCAATTGGGTAGTGTAATACTCTAGTTGTGGATGCGACTCTTTGAAACCCAAAAATTGGAGGTATTGTCGTTTCAAGCGCTTGAGCGCAGCCGGAACTTGCTGTGCACTTAAATCGATGACACTTCCGTTTGATTGCTTGGCTAAAAAAGACAAGAGCCCTTGGTCTGTAACTTGACTTGACACAATCGGGTAAATCGGGGCCTTTCCTACCTTTTTGATGGGGTCACCAAGCGTTTGAATACCATCAGAAAAAAACAGGATTTCATCGCCTTTAAAGCGACCAAAATTTAGGCAAGAAAGCGAGGATGCGCCATCATAATGTTGTGCTTTGAGTAAAGTCCGCAAGGTATTGACGCGACCATTTTGAATCACCAAACGGTGACGCGCTAAAATTTCGTGTGCGAAAAACACGAGTTCTAATTTGCCATTTTTAATCCATTTAAGATATGCCTCTAACAATTCGCGTTCTTTATCGAGTTGCGCAGTTGACCTTGAAGCGGAAACATCCCAGCAAACGGTCACTACTTTAGGGGCTTTTTTTCGAGCAAATTTACAAGGGAGCGACATGTTGGTATTGACGTAGTAAAACCCGCCTTGTTTATCTCCATAGATAGCTGGGACTTTGGGGAGTTTTTGCGTCAGCCGGATGTGCTCGTTTACGCTTTTGTTGCGCTTTTTGATCGACTTTAAAAGGACAGGACGCCCATTGGCATATGCAATGGCCTGGAAATTAAACCTGGCTACCTTTTCTGTTAATTCAATCGGCATGTGGAAATATGCTTTCTGTGCATCTTGAGGCAAAACGGAACAAACCTCGAAACGAAGTCGCTTGGTGCGATTTGGCAGCAGCGGATAAACGCGCATTTGAAAGAGGTTTCCTGCGACTTTTTCTAACAATCCAGGATCAATACCTTTTCTGACAGTTGCTTCATATGCCATACGCGCTTGGTGTTTCTCAACGGCCACTGCCGGACGCAATTCACCATTCATTTCCAATTCAAAATGAGTAATGGTCTGACCTCGACCTAAAGGAAACTCAAATTCTGCCTCGAGTAGGCGATCAAATTGATTGAAAAATGTGATGTCGTATCGCGTTCTTGCAAAACCGTTCTCAAGATAGGTCTTGATGGCAACAGCTTTGATTTGAACTTGTTCTTGGGTTCCGCCTTTGATCCTCAGTGTTGGCATTTCATTCTGAAGGCTCGAGCCCGCTTGGTTCAGTTGCTGATTGGTAGTGTCTTGGATCAAAGCTTTGTAAGGATCTACTGCTGCCACTTTATTTGGGAGGATGGTCCAATAAATACCCAAAGCGATAACTGCCGAAAAGAGCAGCACAAAGTAAATTCTGTATTTCATAAGCGCGTAAAACTTCATTAACGCAAAGAAGACGTATTTCCAACAAAAAAGCCGCTTTTTTGGAGCGGCTCTTTTTTAAAAAATAAGTTGGCGTCTTAAGCGCGTAAACGCTTAGAGAAGTCGAGCAGAATTGGTGTGGCTACACACAATGAAGAGTACGTACCAATGAGTACCCCAACCAACAAGGCAAATAAGAAACCTTTGATGGCTGTTCCTCCGAAGATGAACATGATCAAGACGACCACAAATAAGATCATGGAC
>Ga0102870_1000486_pt1 | contig 14165 bp, 8 predicted proteins | sample Colrivmet1546B02_FD_78442 | JGI IMG/M metagenome (GOLD analysis project Ga0102870, IMG submission 78442) | Estuarine microbial communities from the Columbia River estuary - metaG 1546B-02 | ecosystem: Environmental > Aquatic > Marine > Intertidal zone > Estuary | place: USA: Columbia River...
CTAAATTATATGATCAAATACAAGGTAATGTGCTTAAGGGTAATTTTGTAAATAATACTTTGAAGGATGTATGGATTTATCCCAACACATCCTGCATTTATTATCCTAAAGATGATAGTGGCGCCTTTGTTGGAGTAAATCAATCTAGTGCAGAACGCATGCATATTTATTTTGACAAGCAAACGATTTCTAAAATAGTTTTCCAAGAAGACGTTAAGCAAACGATTTCGCCTTTACAAGATATTGATTTGAAAGATTTATTTTTGAGTAAATTTAAATGGCTACCCGAGCGAAGACCTAAAATAAAACCTGTTATCTTTAAATAAACACCCTTATGCAAGTATATAAATTCGGAGGAGCAAGTATTGCAACTCCAGTTCAGATGCAACAATTAGTGCCTATTATACAATCGGCAAAAACGCCTTTAGTTATTGTGCTTTCGGCTTATGGGAAAACAACCAATGCTTTAGAAGCAATTGCATTGGCCTGCAAATCACATGAAGTAGAAGAAGCAAAAAAACTTGCTAAACAATTAGAGCAAGCCCATATAGACTATGCTTTACAATTATTAAGTACTGACAATTACGATGCTATTTTTCCTCATTTGAATGCACTGTTCACGGAGTTAGAGTGGGCTATCGATGATTTTAATCATCAAGATTTTGATTATAGTTATGATCAAATTGTTTGCATAGGAGAATTATTATCTTCCCGCATTTTTGCAGCCTACCTTAATCAATTGCAATTATCTACTACGTGGATCGATGCTCGAGATCTTATACGAACAGATACTACTTTTAGAGATGCCAAAGTAGATTGGAAACAAACAGAAAAACAAGTGCTTGAGCTGTGTATGCAAGCCATGCAAAATACTATTGTATTAACGCAAGGTTTTATAGGTGCTACTTCAGACAATGCTTCTGTAACTTTAGGACGAGAAGGCTCTGATTATACCGCTGCAATATTGGCTTCTATTTTAAATGCTTCAGCTGTTAGTATTTGGAAAGATGTAGAGGGCTTATTAAACGCAGATCCTAAGCAATTTAAAGCTACTCAAAAAATTGAATTGATTTCGTACAGCGAGGTTATTGAAATGGCTTTTTATGGAGCACAAGTTATCCATCCAAAAACCATAAAGCCACTTCAGAATAAAAACATTCCATTGCATGTGAAGTGTTTTTTAAATCCAGAATTAAAAGGCACAACCATTCAAAATGAGGTTTCGCAAATCCAGTATCCTCCGATCATAGTATTAAAAAAACAACAAGTTCTTTTACAGGTTACGACCCGTGATTTTTCATTTATTACAGAAGATAATCTTAGTAAGTTATATCAGGTATTTCATCAATTGCGTATTAAGATCAATTTAATTCAAAATGCAGCTATCAGCTTTATCGCCTGTATAGACCATAAAGAAGATCAGATTGAAGCAATCATCGCTGCATTAGAGGCGGATTATAAAATCACAAGAAATGAAAATGCGCACCTGTTGACTATTCGTCATTATGACAATACTATTATTGATGAGCTTACTAAAGATACAGTTTGCTTATTGCAGCAGAAAACAAGATCAACAATTCAGCTCGTATTGCAAGCTGTATAAAATAAAAAAGGACGCTTGAGCGTCCTTTTTTATTTTAGAGAATTTTTTTACCTCTCATAGCTTCTTTTAAAGCACTGTCCATTACGCGCTCCGCAAATGGTCGAGTAATTTCGTTGAGTAATTCTGTATTTTTTTGAATGCCATCTTTATCTTTTGAAGCAATACAATTCTTTAATAGCTCAATTTGTACTTTTGTTAGCTCTCGTTCTTCTTCGTTAATGGCTGGCGCATAATTGATCAAGAATTTCTCTGTTGTACTGATCATTTGTTCTGCCTCGGTACTCGCTTCTATTAAGGCACGCACTTGCATATCGTCTTTGGCATGCGTTAGCGAATCTAGCAACATTTGTTCTACCATGCTATCATCTAAACCATATTGTGCTTTTACCGAAATTTCTTGTGCTACACCGCTTCGTAATTCAGTAGCACTTACCTTTAAAATGCCATCTGCATCTAATAAAAACTGAATATCAATTTTTGGTAAGCCTGCAGGCATTGCCGGTATATTTCTTAAGGTGAAAGAAGCTAATTTTCTATTATGTGCTACCTGATCGCGTTCTCCCTGATATACATTGATAAGCAAATTGCTTTGTCCATCTTGAGAAGTAGTGTATTGTCGACCTGCTTTGTTTGGAATTTTTGCATTTCTAGGAATTAATACATCCATTAGTCCACCTAATGTTTCAATACCTAAAGATAATGGGGTAATATCCAGCAATAGCATATCTGTATTATTACCCGCTAAAATATCTGCTTGGATAGCAGCACCAAGGGCTACTACTTCATCAGGATTTAGGCTGTCATTAACTTCTTTTTTAAAGAAATCACGAACGCTATTTTTTACTGCAGGTACGCGTGTAGATCCGCCTACCATGATAACTGCGTCTATCTGATCAGTGCTCAAGCCTGCATCTTGTAGTGCTTGCTGGCAAGATTGAAGTGTTCTTTGGATTAGCGGTTGAATTAAACCTTCAAACGTTATTTTGTCAATTTCTAATCTATGACCAGCAATGGAAGTTGTTGCTATGGATGCTGTACTTAATTCTTTTTTTGCTTGCTCTGCCGCTAATCGTAAGGCTTGTAGGGTTGTACTGTCATCGCAGGCAATACCTGCTTTTTCTAATTGCTCTTTCCAGTAGATGACTACAGCTCTATCTAGGTCATCGCCACCAAGATAAGTATCACCATTGGTAGAAAGTACTTCGAAAATACCTTGATTAATTTTTAAAATAGAAACATCAAAAGTGCCACCTCCTAAATCATAAACGGCAACAGTTTTCTCTTCATTAGGATCAAGTCCAATGCCATAGGCTAAGCTCGCAGCTGTCGGTTCATTGACAATACGCAATACATCTAATCCTGCTAGCTTTCCAGCATCTCTAGTGGCTTGTCTTTGGGTATCGTTGAAATAAGCAGGAACTGTAATAACAGCTCTGTTTACGGGCATTTTTAAAACATGTTCCGCTCTCGATTTCAATTCTTTTAATATTAACGAAGACAATTCTATAGGGGAATAGAACTGTTCACCAATTTGCACCTTCACTAAAGCATCGCTTGTGTCGTCATGTATTTTGTAGGCGAAAAAATGGCTGTCTTGAGAAAGATCCTTATAGCTTTTGCCCATCAATCGTTTTGCCGAATAAATAGTTCTTTCCGGATGGCTTAATAACTTTTCGAGCGCAGCTGTGCCCACTTGAGCTTGGTTTTGCTCATCAAAAAACACTACAGAAGGCACTAAACTCATGCCATCGATTTCTTTTAAAGCGATTGCTTGTCGGCTATCTTCTCTCACAATGGCCACCAAGCTGTTGGTGGTGCCTAAATCAATGCCCACAATAGCATCTTCTTTCTGGATACTACCGGTAGCTATATTGATGCCTATTTTTGCCATAAATGTAAATTAGTAATGATCGCAAAGATAGGATAATCAAGTGGTTTTGTTGCTTTTCCTAATTTATAGCGATATCAATAAAATCCATGGAAATTGCCCCTAAATAGCCCTTAAATACCCAAATAAATTTGAAAAATAGGCTATAAATATGTATTTTGTACCTCCCAAATAGCTTGTCTTTGTTAGGCTATTTATAGAAAAACATATTCATATTAAAATATAAAGAACTGTGCGGTTAAAATCATTAGAAATAAAAGGATTCAAATCATTTGCAGATAAAACAGTTATCCAATTAGACCATCCTATTACCGGTATTGTTGGTCCGAATGGTTGCGGTAAATCAAATATCGTAGATGCTATCCGTTGGGTAATTGGTGAGCATAAAATAAAATCCTTACGTTCCGACAATTTGGATGATTTGGTATTTAATGGTTCTCGATCTCGTTCGGCATCCGGAATGGCAGAAGTATCCTTAACTTTTGAGAATACTAGAAATTTATTGCCAACAGAATTTACTACTGTTACCATTACCCGAAAATTTTATAAAAGTGGTGAAAGTGAATACCGATTGAATGATGTAACCTGTAGATTAAAAGATATTCATAATTTATTTTTGGATACGGGTGTAAGTAATGATTCCTATGCTATTATAGAGTTGGGGATGGTAGATGATATCATCAAAGATAAAGATGGATCGCGTAGAAGAATGTTGGAACAAGCAGCTGGTATTTCCATCTATAAAACAAGAAAGAAAGAAGCTAAATTAAAACTAGATGCTACAGAGCAAGATTTAAATCGTATTGAAGATTTGCTCTTTGAAATTGGCAATAATCTTAGAACACTTGAAAATCAAGCTAAGAAAGCAGAGCGCTATTTTCAAATCAAGACTGAATATAAAACCGTTAGTGTAGAATTAGCTAAAGCTTCTTTAGAAGACTTCAATGAGCAGTATAAAACATTGAATGAGCAAGTAACAACAGAAACAGACCGTAAAATACAATTAGAAGCACAAGTAGCCACCGAAGAGGCGAGTGTAACTAAAGACAAAGTAGTATTGATTGAGCGCGAACAAGAATTGAATGGTTTGCAAAAACATTTCAATGAGCTAATTGCTAAAATCAGCCAATTAGAGAGTGATAAAAAATTAGCGGCTCAACGATTAGATTATTTAAAAGAGAGAGAGAAAAGCTTAGCGCAATTTGTAGAAGGTGCTGGTCAACAATTAACACAATTGCAAGAGTCAATAGATTTTGCAACCACACAAATTGGAGATGAAACAGCAGCTTTAGCAACGATTCAAGATGAATTGAAAGAATTGCGTGCAGCAGTTGATGTAGCAAGAGCAGATTTTGATGAAAAGAAAAATGTAGTTGAGCAATTACGTATTGGTTTACAAGATCAACAACGTTTACAATTCGATGCAGAGAAAAAAGTAGCGGTAGCCGATTCTTCGGTTATGAACCTACAAAGAAGTATGCAGCAAATTGTAGATGAAAAAACTACTCGTGAAGCACAGATTAAACAATGGCAAGAAGAAAAAGCGGATCATGCAATTCAGATTCAAGAGCAGCAAGATCGTTTGCAAGAATTAATCACGCAACAAGAAGAAGTAAAAGATAAGATTTTTAAAGCGCAAGAACAGTTAGAAGCACACCGTTCTAATTTGGTAGAAGAGAATAGAAAACTAGATGCTAAACGCAATGAGCATGATTTATTAAAATCTTTAGTAGATAGTTTAGAGGGTTATCCAGATTCTATTAAATTCTTGAAGAAAAATGCGGCATGGAAAAGCGATGCTCCATTACTTTCGGATGTATGTACTGTACAAAAAGAATACCGTACGGCTTTAGAAAATGTATTAGATTCTTACTTGAATTATTACGTAGTAGAAAATTGGCAAGAAGCATTAGAAGCAATTCAGCTATTAGATACTAACAAAAAAGGTAAAGCAAATTTCTTTGTGTTAAATCAAGTGGCTGGCAATGCTCAAGCAGCGCCTAGTTTTAGCCACCCACAAGTTACGCCAGCTTTAGCTACCATCACTGTAGATGCAAAATACCAAGCTTTGGCTAACCAGTTATTGCAACATGTGTTTATAGCTGATGATTTAAATGCATTGCAAGAGCTAAGCTTAGAAAAAGGCATGGTACTTATCGACAAGAAAGGCAATCTTATGAAGGGTGCTTATTCTGTTGGTGGTGGATCAGTAGGGTTGTTTGAAGGAAATAAAATTGGCCGTGCTAAAAACTTAGAACGTCTTACAGAAGAGATTACGCAATTAACAGCTACAACTCAATCTTTACAAAATTATATCGAGGAAACGCAAACATTGATTACCGGATTTAATCAAGCATTAAACGGACAAGCAATTGAGCAGACAAAAACATCCTTGAATCAATTACAGAATCAAGAAATCAATTTAGGTAATCGTATTGAAAATTTCGAGCATCTAAATAAGCAAGCCGTTTCGCGTGTGGCAGATTTGCAAGCACAGTTAGATGAAACGCAAGATAGCATTAGCGATACTCGTGAAGCCTTGGCTACGATCAATGAAGCTTATGCTGCTATGCAAAAAAATATTGCTGTGGCAGATGCTGCTTTTAAAGAAGTAGAAAGTGCATTTAATGCAGCTAATGAAAAATATAATCAGCATAATTTAGCCTATACTAGACAACAAAGTAAATTAGATAATTTACAACAAGAACTAGCGTTTAGAACCAATCAATTAGCAGATTTAAGAATCCAGATTGAAAAGAATAATGAGCAATTAGCAGAAACGCATGTACAAATTACAGCTACTACAACTACTTTGCAAGAAGGTGATGCTGCTTGGGTAGCCTTGCTTAAACAAAAAGAAGTAGATGAGAAGGTGTTGAATGAAAAGGATCGTTTGTATTACGAATTCAGAAATACCTTATCAGAGCAAGAGGGTTTACTCAATCAGAAACGTAGAGAAAAAGAACAAGCAGAACAATTACTTACCGGTATAAAAGATACGCTCAACGAATTGAAGCTTCGTTTGACGGGTATGAAAGAGCGTTTGTTATTAGAGTTTAAAGTAAATATCGATGATATCATCGACGAAGCGAGAACAGGCACTCAAACGGTTGAAGAATTAAGTGCAGAAGCCGATAAGATGAAGAAGCGTTTGGATAATATTGGTGAAGTAAATCCAACTGCAATTGAAGCGTTCCAAGAAATTAAAGCACGTCATGATTTTATTGTAGAGCAAAAAATGGACTTAGTAGATGCGAAAGTTTCTTTAATGAGCACCATTGAAGAAGTGGAAACAACAGCTAATGAGAAATTTAAAGAGACGTTTGATAAAGTAAGTGCTAATTTTAAAGAAGTATTTAAAGCACTCTTTACCGCTGAAGATAATGGTGATTTACGTTTAACAGATCCAACAAATGTTGCAGAAAGTGGCATTGAAATTTATGCTCAGCCTAAAGGTAAACGCCCTAGCACCCTAACACAATTGAGTGGAGGAGAAAAAACCTTGACCTCTACAGCATTCTTATTTGCTATCTATTTAATTAAGCCAGCGCCTTTCTGTATTCTAGATGAGGTTGATGCGCCTTTAGATGATGCCAATGTAGGTAAGTTTACACACATGATTCGTCAATTCTCCGATAACTCTCAGTTTATTATTGTAACCCACAATAAACAAACTATGTCGGCAGTAGATGTAATTTATGGTGTTACAATGCAAGAAGCGGGTGTTAGTAAATTAGTGCCCGTTGATTTTAGAAGTTTGAATGATTAATATAATTATTTTAATATTTGTTAAAGGTCGCATATGCGACCTTTTTTATTTTAGCTTTTCATAATTATTTAAATAATTTAATTTATTTTGAATCGCATTTTAAAATTGCTTAGTGTTAATTATAAATTTTTTAGGTTGTTATTATGGTGATTAATTACAGTTGAACTTATATATTAAGAACTTAGTTATCCTGTTTATTAGTATCCCTTTACGTTAGTGTTTTATTTTAAAAGTAAATTATATGAAAAAGTTATTCGTTGCTATTATGCTATTTCCTTTTGTCATTCCATCTAATGCACAGAATTGTTTGAATCTTCAATTTGCAAAAGACACCCTTTATTTTTGTTCCGCGGAGAGCAAGATGATGCCATTGACCATTAGTGGACAGAATTTTGTACCCTTAGATACCATTTGGGGAGCTAATGGTTTTTATATTGGTAAAACCATTACCCCTATATTCACAGATACGGCTACTGAAGGATATTATTCGCTCCGTATAAAAAGTTTGTCTACTCAAAATTTGCTAATCAATGGTGACTTTTCTTTAGGTAATCAAAATTTTCAGTCTAGCTATCAGAGCTATGTAAGCACTGCTGCTAATATGATGCCGGCTAGTCATTATTTCGTTGGCAACAACCCTAACGCTATTCATCCAGATTATTTATCAATGGCCGACCATACTACTGGAACAGGGAATATGTTTATATGCAATGCCTCTGATACCGCAAATGTTGTGGTTTGGCAACAGTCCATTACGGTTGTTCCTCATACCGATTATGACTTTTCTACTTGGGTGGCTACCGTTTTAAATACCGATCCTAATCCAGCTCAATTACAATTTTCCATTAATGGTGTACTTATTGGGCCCGTATTTAATGCCAATGCAACTGGTAATATTTGGGAGCAATTTCATACTGTTTGGAATAGCGGCAATGCTACTACAGCATTGATTTCTATTGTTAATCAAAATACCATTGACGAAGGAAATGATTTTGCTTTAGATGATATTGCGTTTAATGAGTATTGCATTTCTAAAGATTCTTTTTATTTGAAAGTTAATAAAGCAACTTATTCCATTAATAAATTTTCTGCTTGTACAGAAGACTCTGTTTATTGCTCTCTAACAGGTATTGGCGCTTTACCATCTGCAGTTCATTGGAGTTTTGGTGATGGTCAGTTTTCTACCCTTGCAAGTGTAGCGCATATCTATCCATTGCAAAGTACTTATAAGCTGGTGCTTACATACCAAATGCCCGGTTGTCCGAGTATGAAAGATAGTACCTATATAGATACCCATCATGCTTTGCAGGCAGGAATCAATTTATCGGCAAATCCTATTGATATCAAAGATGTTTTATATTGTCAAAGTAATTCTACAGGTGCCATTACGAATTACGAATGGTTTACGGGGGATAATAAATTCTACTCGGGCAATAGCATTGCACATAGCTATAAAATGCCGGGTACTTATACCATTACACATATCGTAAGCGATTCGATGTCTTGTAGCGATACCGCAAGGGTAGAACTCGTTGTAACAAGTAATACGCATTTCTTTGTGCCTACTGCTTTCAGTCCAAATGCTGATGGGGTCAATGATGTTTTCAGAGTTAAAGGTGATTATGAACAAATGAATACCTTCGATTTGTCGGTCTATAATAGATGGGGTCAATTGCAGTTTCAAACCAATAATCCGAATGCTTATTGGGATGGAACATTTGGTGGTATAGCAGCCGAATTAGGTACTTATTTTTGGGTATTAGATCTTCAATTTAAAGGACAAAAAGTTGCAACTCAATACAAAGGTGATGTTGTATTATTAAGATAGGTGTATAGATGTTAAAATAAAAAATGACCCTCAAAGGGTCATTTTTTATTTGCCTAACCAATTAAGTGCATTCTTATACAATAATTGTTCTTTCAATTGCTTGTCGAAAGGCATAGATTCAATGAGTTGGCCTGGATGATGTTCGCCTAATGGGAAAGGGTAATCGCTGCCCATACAAATTTTATCGGCACCCATCGTATCTATAATATAAGTTAAGGCTTTAGGATCATGCACGAGAGCATCTATCCAAAATTTGCCTAAGTAGTTTTTAGGATTTTCTTCGTTATCTATTGCACATAAATCGGGGCGTACCAAAAATCCATGTTCTATGCGACCAATGGTGAACGGGAAAGAACCACCTCCATGAGCAAAGGCCACTTTTAATTTTGGGAATTTTGTAAATACACCTCCAAAAATCATAGAGCTAATAGCACGCGCAGTTTCTGCAGGCATACCTACCAACCAAGGCAACCAATAACGTTGCATTTGATCTTCACCCATCATTTCCCAAGGATGTACAAAAATAGAGCAGTTAAGTCGCTCAGCGGCTTCCCATAAAGGGAAAAAATAAGGATCACTTAAGTTCTTGCCATTTATATTGGAACCAATTTCTATGCCGGCCAATTGAAGGCTTTGCATACAACGTTCTAATTCTCTAATAGATAAGTCTATGTCTTGCAAAGGCAGGGTGCCTAATCCTATAAATCGATCAGGATGCAATTGACAAGATTGTGCAATATGGTCGTTGAAGAAACGAGCTGTTTCTAAACCATCTTGCGGTTTTGCCCAATAATTAAATAAAACAGGAATAGTAGAAAGTACTTGAACGGAAACTTCGGTCATATCCATTTCCTTCATTCGCACGCTGGTGTCCCAGCAATTTTGTTCTACTTCTCTAAATACTTTATCGCCTTTAATCATTTTTGCACAACCAGGACAATGGTGTTCTAAATGAATAAATTCGCCATACCCAAACTTTTGAAAATAGTTAGGTATATGCTCCGGCATGATATGCGTATGGATATCTATCTTCATTATTCGTTTACTAATTCATATACAATAGCAGCACCTTGTCCTACACCAATGCACATAGTAGCAATACCATATTTAGCGTTACGTTTTTTCATTTCATGCAATAGGGTAGTAGAAATACGTGCGCCACTTGCACCTAATGGATGGCCTATGGCTATAGCACCTCCATTTACATTTACTTTTTGGGTATCGATACCTAATTCTTGTATGCAGGCTAAGCTCTGAGAAGCAAAGGCCTCATTCAGTTCAAATAAATCGATATCTGCAATGGATAAACCAGCGCGTTGCAATGCTTTGCGCACTGCCGGTACCGGACCAATGCCCATTACCGAAGGGTCTACACCAGCAATAGCCATACTTTTTATCTTAGCCATTGCCTTTAGTTCATATTGGGCTAAGGCCTCTTTGTTGACTAATAATAAAGCACTTGCACCATCGTTAATGCCACTGCTGTTGCCAGCTGTAACACTACCTTCTTTTTTAAACGCAGGTTTTAATGTACCTAGTGCTTCTAAAGTAGAAAGTCGAGGATGCTCATCTTTATCAAAGAGGAGTGTTTTTCCTTTTCCTAAGCTTACGGTATAAGGTACGAGCTCGTCTGCAAATTGCTGAGCTTCATGAGCCGCTTGGTATTTTTCTTGACTATTTACGGCAAAGGCATCTTGTGCGGCTCTGCTTATCGACCATTGAGTAGCCACATTTTCAGCTGTTTCGCCCATGGTATAAGGATGATACTTTTCGCTTAAAGTAGCATTTATAAAACGCCAACCCATAGTGGTATCAAATAGTGCTTGATTGCGTGCAAAGGCATTTTCTGCTTTGCCCATCACAAAAGGTGCACGCGACATACTTTCTACACCACCTGCAATATATACAGCGCCATCGCCACACATAATAGCGCGACTAGCATCCATAATAGCTTGCAAGCCCGATGCGCATAAGCGATTTACCGTATTGCCACCAACACTAGTAGGTAGATCGGCCAATAAAGCAGCCATACGGGCAACATTTCGATTGTCTTCTCCAGCCTGATTAGCAGCGCCTGCAATAACATCTTCAATAGCATCTAGCGATAAAGAAGGATTGCGTTGCACTAATGCTTTGATAACATGAGCTAATAAATCATCTGGACGAACCGATGCTAAAGCGCCACCATATTTTCCAATCGGTGTACGAACGGCATCAACAATAAAAACTTCTTGCATAAAATAAAATTAAGCGTTTGCTAAAGCTTGAGTTAAGTCGGCAATAATATCTTCAACATTTTCTAAACCCACACTCATACGAATCAATCCATCGCTAACGCCAAATTCTAAGCGCTTTTCGCGAGGTACGCCCGCATGGGTTGTAGATGCAGGATGCGATAACAAGGTATCACAAGTGCCTAAAGAAACTGCATGGGTTAATAATTGTAAACTATTGATGAAACGTTTTCCAGCTTCCAATCCACCTTTTAATTCAAAACTCATCATAGCACCTGCATGTTTCATTTGTTTCATTGCCGTTGTATGATCAGGGTGCGATGCTAAGCCCAAATAATAAACTGTTTCTACTGCTGGGTGTGCTTCTAAAAATGCAGCAACTTGCTCCCCATTAGTGCAATGGCGTTCCATGCGCAAAGAGAATGTGCGTAAACCATTCGTTAATAAAAATGCTTCGAATGCATTAGAGTTAGCACCCAAAAGATTTTTTGTTTTATTGATAACCGTTTTCATACGGTCTAGATCTTTCCCTATTAAGATACCGCCTACAGCCGTACCGTGTCCGTTTAAATATTTGGTAGTAGAGTGCATAACAAAATCTACGCCATATTTAAAAGGCTGTGTGAGGTAAGGGGTAGCAAAAGTATTATCGGCACAAACGATCAAGTTATTTGCTTTACCAATTTGAGTTAAGACTTCTAAGTCTACACATTGAATGGTAGGGTTAGCCGGCGTTTCGATATACATCATTTTAATAGCAGCATCAGCGGCAATAGTTGCTTTTACTTTTTCGATATCATGAAAATCGATGATGATAATTTCTATTCCTAAATTACAAATTACTTTATCTAACAACTCTTGGGTACCACCATATAAAGAGTGGTGAGACAACATTTTGTCGCCCGCTTTCAGATTACCTAATAGCATAGTAGCAATAGCGCCCATACCAGAGGCATGAAGAATAGCTTTTAATTGTAACGGATTTCCTTTTTCGTCTTGGATACCATACGCTTCCATCATCGCAATACGATCTTCAGCTTCATTTACCGTAGGGTTGCCAAAGCGGCCATAAGCATAACCAGGGGTTTTGCCAGAGAAGATAGCATCGCCATGCTCGGCACTATCAAAAGTATAAGTGCTAGTAGCATAAATAGGCGTAAGGTGAGCGCGTTTAGCATCGAGTTGATGACCGCCATGAATACAAACGGTATCAAATCCAAGTTGCTTATTTTGAGACATAAAAAAGGGGTTTTGTGAATGAATACACAAAGGTGCTTTTTTTTACTCAAATGCGCAAGAATAAAGGTAAAAGATTGAAGAATTGAGCAGCGTTTAGTTATCCGTTGCTATGCATATACATCCCTTATTTTGGAGCTTTCTTTGGATGTTTTGCTTCAAGTGCCGTAAAGCGATCCTTCATACGATAGTATTTAGTTTTCCAATAGGTAATTTCTGCTTGTGCTTGCACATAATTTTGTTCCAATTGCTTAATGAGTTTGTCTTGCAAGGCTACATCCCCAGTTTTAGGCTGAGGAGTCCGCTTTAGAACTTCCGATTTAGGTTTGACAGCTTTGTTAGTTACTGTTTGCGCAGCAGTATAAGTATCTTGATCTGTTTGCTTAAGCAAATCATCTGTTTTGCAATTTAATATTTGAGCTATTTTGGGTAGATATTGTACAAGGCTTTGCGTTTGACCATTGAGCATTTTAGATACAGCACTTTTACTTAGTTTCAGCGCAATAGCCAGGGTATCTATTTTAATTTGTTGAGCAATTATTTTTTCTTTTACATTTATTGCAATCCAAGAGGGGAAATTTTTTTCAGCTTTCATACATTATAACGAGGGATAAATCATCTAAATTTTTTACAAGGGTAATTCAAAATTACTAGATTTTAAATAGCAAAATGTAAGACCTTTCATTTTTTCAAATCAACTTGTTTCCCTATTTGTTTCCTTTTGTTTCCCAAAAAATATTCAAATATGTTTTTAGGTATTATAATCTTGAATGCTTTAAATTTTTCAAATATGCGGATATGCTTTGTATTAGTAGCTATACATGATGTTTCTTCAGTTTTATTTTACCTCCATTATGCATATAAAAAATATGGATATTGTTTCCCTTCGAAGGAAACAAAGTTTCCTTTGAAATTTAAAAAAGTGCTGTATGTTTGTATTATCAAAAGCGTTAGTAATGATTTCAAAAAAGGCAGCCTAGGAGCCAAGCGAAAAAATACCAACATTTTGTTATTCATTTATTGTAAACAGTTATTATTCACAAAAAAATTAGTAATTATGAAAAAGATTTTATTCATGGCTATTCTAGTCAACTTCAACGCATTTGCACAATCATCATGGGAACCAGCAGGTTCAAATATTACTTATAATTATGATAAAACAGTAAAAACAATAATTAGCAATTGGGAATATACTGGAACCGATAAAAGGGGTAAAAATTTTAGAATGGCAGGAGGTTCTTCAAAAACAGTATCTTGTGATTGCACAGGAACTGGTAAATGTAATCCTTTTAGTGCTTCAGGACCTTTAGGCAGTACATCTGGTTGTGCAGGAGATTGTGACAAATGTTCTCAAAAGCAAACATCAATAGTAAATATAAATGGTACTCCTGTTTTACATGAAGGCTACTTTAATACAGATCTTTCTGTGCACTTTATGAAATCAGGTGAACAATATCCATCCGTTTTTAATGAATTAATGAATTTACAAGATTATGTGATTGAACATAACAAAATAATTGAAGAGGCATTTAATGGATTGCCTATTATAAGTCCTAAAGTAGATGAAAATGGAATTATGCTAGCCCCAGATAACCATTTGTTTATAG
>Ga0102870_1000507_pt1 | contig 13837 bp, 11 predicted proteins | sample Colrivmet1546B02_FD_78442 | JGI IMG/M metagenome (GOLD analysis project Ga0102870, IMG submission 78442) | Estuarine microbial communities from the Columbia River estuary - metaG 1546B-02 | ecosystem: Environmental > Aquatic > Marine > Intertidal zone > Estuary | place: USA: Columbia River...
GCATGAACACCCTATTATACAAAACTATTGAGGCCTTAGACTTGAATACGCTCTCTGAAGAGCGAAAAAACATCTTAGACCTATTGGTCGTTTTTATTCAAGAAAAGAAAACGGCACAAGCACTAGTAAAACTTCATTTTATTTGCACCCACAACTCTAGGCGAAGTCATTTTTCGCAAATTTGGGCCCAGGCTATGGCGGCCTATCATAAAGTGCCTCATGTGTTGTGTTATTCTGGGGGTACTGAAGCAACCGCTTTATATCCTATGATAATTAAAACCTTAGCAGCACAAGGTTTTGACATTTACCCTATCGCTGAGGGCGAAAACCCCATCTATGCTATTCACTATTCGGAAAGGTCCCTACCGCTCATAGGTTTTTCAAAAAAAATAGATCATCCTTTAAACCCTTCCAAAGACTTTGCGGCCATTATGACTTGCGACGCAGCAGACCAAGGCTGTCCTTTTATTGCTGGGGCAGAAAAGCGAATTGGACTGACCTTTAAAGACCCAAAAATCTCCGATGGCAGTCCACAGCAAGAAAGGGTTTACAGGGAGCGCAGTATTCAGATAGCCACAGAACTTAAATATGTATTTTCTCGAATTTCCTAAGCCATGAAAAAGCAATTATCCTTTTTAGACCAATACCTAAGTTTTTGGATTTTTTTAGCCATGGGTATGGGTGTGGGGATTGGGTATTTATTTCCCTATTTCCCTATTTTTATTAATGATTTAAGTGTAGGAACAACTAATATTCCCATAGCGATTGGACTCATTGTAATGATGTACCCGCCACTCGCCAAAGTCAATTATGCCCTCTTGCCTAAAGTATTTCAAAACGTAAAAATCTTAGGGGTATCCCTTTTATTAAATTGGGTGGTAGGTCCTATTTTGATGTTTGTATTGGCATTAACATTCCTCCAAGAGTATCCAGAATATATGGTGGGACTCATCTTAATTGGCTTGGCCAGGTGTATTGCAATGGTACTCGTTTGGAATGACTTGGCAGAAGGAAGTGCTGAATACGGTGCAGGACTGGTGGCTTTGAACAGTGTTTTTCAGGTATTTGCCTATTCTTTTTATGCTTGGTTGTTTATTACCGTTTTGCCGCCATACTTTGGATTTGAAGGGGCTATAGTAGACATATCCATAGGTGTTATTGCAGAATCTGTACTGATTTATTTAGGGTTTCCTTTTTTGATGGGCTTTTTGAGTAGAAAAATTTTTGTACCGCTAAAGGGTCTGGACTGGTATGAGAAAAAATTCATTCCTAGCATCTCTCCAGGGACACTTATTGCGCTATTGTTCACCATTGTGGTCATGTTTTCATTAAAAGGGGCGCTCATTGTGACTATTCCTTTAGATGTTCTAGTAATAGCATTTCCGTTACTCATTTATTTTAGCCTCATGTTTGTGATTGGCTTTTTTGTGACCAAAGCAGCAGGAGGAACCTATGACAAAACTGCAGCGGTGGCCTTCACCGCAGCCGGGAACAATTTTGAGTTGGCTATAGCCGTTGCTATAGGGGTTTTTGGATTAAATTCAGGCCAAGCATTTGCGGGTGTTATTGGCCCTTTGGTAGAAGTGCCTGCACTCATACTTCTGGTCAGGGTTTCTTTTTGGCTTAAGGCCAGATTCTTTAAATAGAACCATTCTACGTTTCTTTTCACCCTTAAAAGGCTTAGATATATGTATTTTAGCTCTTTAAACTTACCTGATGAGCATAGATAAATCTCTTTTGAAAAGAGCCAATGAGCAGTGCGAATGTTGTAATGCTACAGAAAAATTAGTGGTGTATGAACTGCCAGCATCTGCCACGAGTGGCCTAGAGGCCCAACTACTACTTTGTGAAAAATGTATTTCAGAAGCAGACGCAGAAGAGAGAGATCAAAACCATTGGCGCTGTTTAAATGACAGTATGTGGAGTGAAGTGCCTGCCATGCAAGTATTTGCTTGGCGCATGTTACACCGCTTAAAGTCTTTTGGATGGTCTGCAAGTTTATTGGAGCAAATGTACCTAGATGAAGCGCTTTTAAGCTGGGCAGCCGCTGCTGGAGATGGGGAAGAAAAACCAGATGCGGTCATTCACAGAGATGTAAATGGTGTTGTTTTAGAAGCTGGAGATTCAGTGGTGCTTATTAAGGACTTAAAAGTAAAAGGCAGCAGTATGGTTGCCAAACAAGGGACTGCGGTAAGGCGCATCTCTTTGGATAGAGAAAATGCCCAATATATTGAAGGCAAAGTGGGCGGACAAACCATTGTACTTATTACAGAATACGTCAAGAAACTCTAACGTACCTTGGCCCTTTTAATGAGCTTGGCAAACAAGCCTGGGAAGTACCTTTTCACATAAGCCGCATAACTTTCACGGCCTATATAGACTTCTCTTTTGCCATGCTTTAATGCGTTGATTATTTTTTTGGCGCATTGTTCCGCGCTAATCCCATTGGCTTGTGCCTGATCCATAATACCTATAGCCTCTCCGTTGGGACCCAAGGCATTTACGGAGACCTGTGTTTTAACAAAACCTGGCGCTAACAAGCTAACAGAAATACCACTGTCTTCTAATTCAGCCCTTAGGGAATCAAAAAAACCGTGCAATGCGTGTTTAGAGGCAGCATAGCCAGACCTATATGGCGAGGGAATTATACCGGTAAGACTGGTGACTACCCCAAAGTGTCCGCGTCCATTTTTCAGCATGGAGGGTAAGATTGCTTTAGTGAGACTGACCGTGCCCAAGTAGTTTGTGTCTATGAGTTTTTTGTCTACTGAGAAGTCAGTGTCTTTGACAAGTGAACGCTGGCTAATTCCTCCATTGTGAATGAGAAGGTCAACAGCCCCCACTTTTTCAAGCACCTCTGCCACCTTTTTTTTATGGCTTTCCGTGTCTTCAAGATCCAGTATTTGCAGGTGAATACGGGCGTTTTTATGGCACAGTTCCTCAGCTTCTTCCAAGGTTTTTTCTCTTCTTGCAGAAAGAATTAAGGTACAGTCTTGAGAAGAGATTTCTTTGGCCAATGCCAAGCCTATTCCAGAAGAGGCTCCGGTGATCCAAATGGTTTTGTTTTTGAAAAATGCGCTCATGACAATAATTTTATCTGCAATTTATCAATATTTTATCACAACTAAGACCGCAATAACTTTAGGTTTTTTTTATATTTAATGAAACCTAATTTTTTTGATATGAAACCAATCACTGCTTTTTTTGTCAGCTTATCGCTACTAGCTTCTTTTTCCCTATTGGGTCAAGAGAATATCACTCCTGAAAAAAATGAGGCACTTAAAACATTGGCTATACAGTGGGTGCAAGACAATGAGAAACTGAGCCAGGTAATGGTAGACAAAATATTTAGCTTTTCAGAATTGGGATTCCAAGAAGAAGCCTCTTCAAAGTACCTAACAGATCTTTTAAAAAAAGAGGGGTTTACAATAGAGTACGGGGTCTCAGGTATACCAACTGCCTGGTTTGCTAGATGGTCAAATGGCCCAGGTCCAGTAATTGCTTTAGGTAGCGATGTGGATTGCATTCCAAAGGCCTCTCAGTACCCTGGAGTGGCTTATCACAAGTCAATTGTTGAGGGCGCACCTGGTCACGGAGAGGGGCATAATGCAGGAATTCCTTTAAATATTACTGCTGCTTTTTCAGTTCAAAAAATTATGAAAAAAGAAAAAATTGGAGGTACACTAGTCTTGTGGCCTGGAATTGCAGAGGAATTAGTAGCTGCCAAAGCATGGTACACTAGAGATGGTTTATTCGACAATATTGATTTATGTATTTTCACCCATGTGAGTAGTAATATGGGTGTCTCTTGGGGCCAATCTTCAGGGACTGGTTTAATTTCAGTAGCATACACTTTTGATGGAGAGGCTGCTCATGCAGCAGGCGCTCCGTGGAGAGGTAAAAGCGCTTTAGATGCTGCAGAACTCATGAATATTGGGTGGAATTATAAAAGAGAGCACTTAGATCCTTTAAAAAGGTCTCACTCTATTTTTACAGATGGAGGTGACCAACCTAATGTTGTCCCTTCTAAAGCGACAATTTGGTATTATTTTAGAGACGTTACTTACCAAGGAATCATGGAAATGTATGCCACAGCAAACGATATTGCTAAAGGCGCCTCACTCATGACAGGAACAGAGGTAAATAGTGAGATTTTAGGAACTGCTTGGCCCAGACATTTTAATAAGGTTATTGCCGAAACAATGGATGCCAATATTCAAAGTATAGGTTTGCCCACTTGGTCAGAAGCAGATCAGACGCTTGCAAAAGCGGTTCAAAAAGAAGTATCCTCTAAAACTACAGATGGCTTAGCGACCACTTTAAAAGGCATTCAGCCTCCTGTAGAACAGCCAGTAAGTGGGGGAAGTGACGACATTGGGGACGTTTCTTGGACAGTACCTACTGTCACGCTTCGTTTTCCGTCTAATATTCCGGGTCTTCAAGGCCACCATTGGAGCAACGCAATTGCAATGGCTACGCCCATCGCTCACAAAGGAGTTACTGCTGGAGCTAAGGTAGTTGCTGCAACTGTTTTAGACTTGCTCTTGAAACCTGAATTGGTTAAAGAGGCTTGGACCTATTTTGACGAGGTTCAGACCAAAGAAACCAAGTACACGCCAATGATTACTAAGCAGGACGCACCACCAATCTATTTGAATAAAAATATCATGGAACAATATAAACCTGCTTTGAAAACTTTTTACTACAACGAAAAAAAGTACGACACTTATTTAGAACAACTGGGGGTGAGTTATCCTACTTTAAAAAAAGAATAGTTTCACTATTAACCCTTCCATAATGATTCAATACCGCTTAGAGACACCCTATTTCTAAGGAGTTTAAGGCGTTGTTTGAAGTATTTTTTTTGGGAAGCACTGCCTTGTTTGGAGACGGTTTTTTGTATTCTTTGAAATACTTTAATGCCAGCGGATCCTTTGAATTGATATGGATTTACTTGAAAGATAAAACTGTTGAGGTGTCTTTTCCAGGCCAAGGCCGATGCCTTTTCGTTTCCCAATACACCCATTGTGACCCTTTTGAAAAACCGAGGGTCATTTGAGGTGTCTATGAGTCGCTCTGGGTGGAGTTTTTCCATCTCTAAAAAATGGTTCACCCAAAGGGATAAGGTTTCTGTGGTTTGGGTTTTTTTAGTAAAAATAAAAACCCCAAGGACACTGTTAAAAACAAAAGGGGTATAGGAGAGTTGTTGGGCCAAATAGGCTTGTAATTGGCCTTGTTTTGGTCTGTCCAAAAACAAGGCCTTACAATCTTTAGGCGGTTTAATAACCAGTTTGCAAACCACCTGATTACTTATTTAAGATCAAAACGATCCAACTCCATTACTTTAGTCCAAGCTGCGACAAAGTCACATAAGAACTTGTCTTGGCTGTCATCACAAGCATACACCTCAGCTAATGCGCGCAATTCAGAATTAGAACCAAAGATAAGGTCTACCCTAGAAGCACTCCATTTAAGGGCGCCCGTTTTTCTATCCCTTCCCATAAAGAGGTCTTCTTCTTCATTTGCGGCTTCCCATTTGGTGCTTAGGTCTAAAAGCTGTACAAAAAAATCATTGCTTAAAGCCCCTTTGTTTTTAGTAAAAACTCCGTGGGTACTTCCATCATAATTTGTGTCTAGCATGCGCATTCCCCCAACTAAAACGGTCATTTCAACAGGGCTAAGGGTCAATAATTGTGCTTTGTCTAATAGTAACTCTTCATCTGAAACAGAGAACCTGGTTTTTACATAATTTCTAAACCCGTCTGCCTGTGGCTCAAGTACTGCAAAAGAAAGCACATCTGTTTCTTCTTGACTGGCGTCTGTTCTTCCCGGAGTAAAAGGCACGACTATTTTGTGCCCTGCTGCAGCTGCCGCTTGTTCTATTCCTACACTTCCCCCAAGCACAATTAGGTCTGCTAAAGATACTTGAGTAGCATGTGCTGCGTTAAAAGCGTTTTTGATTTCACGGTATTTGTCTAGTACCTTTGCTAGGGTCTCCGGCTGGTTTACGGCCCAATCTTTCTGTGGTGCCAAGGCTATCCTTGCACCATTGGCACCACCTCTTTTATCCGAGCCTCTAAAAGTACTGGCAGACGCCCATGCAGTTTGCACCATTTCTGCATTGGTTATGCCACTATTGGACAATTGTTGTTTTAACGCTTTAATGTCAGTTTCGTTGATTATTGGGCCAGAAGTTGCTGGGATAGGGTCTTGCCAAATCAAGGTCTCTTGTGGCACTTCTTCTCCCAAATAAAGCGATTTAGGCCCCATATCTCTGTGGGTTAATTTAAACCAAGCCCTAGCAAAAGCGTCTGCGAATTCGTCGGGATTCTCATAGAAGCGTTTCGAAATTTTTTCATAGATAGGGTCTTCTCTCAGGGCAATGTCAGAGGTAAGCATCATGGGAGCATGACTTTTATTTGGGTCATGTGCGTCTGGAACCGTTCCTACACCACCATTATTTTTTGGTTTCCATTGGTGCGCTCCTGCAGGACTCTTAGTGAGTTCCCACTCGTATCCAAATAAATTTTCAAAGTAATTGTTGCTCCATTTGGTTGGGGTAGTGGTCCAGGTAACTTCTAAACCAGAGGTAATGGTGTCTCCTGCATTTCCAGTGCCAAAACTATTTTCCCATCCCATGCTCTGCGCCTCAATAGGTGCTCCAGCAGGTTCTGGGCCTACATATTCGTCTGGATTAGCCGCTCCATGTGTTTTACCAAAGGTATGACCTCCAGCGATTAAGGCTACTGTTTCTTCGTCATTCATGGCCATTCTTCCAAAAGTTTCCCTAATGTCTCTGGCAGAAGCCAAAGGATCAGGGTGTCCGTCTGGTCCCTCTGGGTTCACATAGATAAGACCCATTTGCACTGCAGCGAGTGGGTTTTCTAGATCCCTGTCCCCAGAATACCTTTGGTTTTCCAGCCATTTTCCTTCAGAGCCCCAATAGATATCTTGCTCAGGTTCCCAAATATCTTCTCTTCCACCCCCAAAACCAAAGGTTTTAAAGTCCATAGATTCTAAGGCACAGTTTCCTGCGAGAATCATTAGATCTCCCCAAGATATTTTGTTGCCGTATTTTCTTTTAATGGGCCAAAGCAAGAGCCTTGCCTTGTCTAAGTTTCCGTTGTCTGGCCAGCTATTTAGAGGGGCAAAACGCTGTGCGCCGGTTCCTCCGCCACCACGTCCGTCTGCTATTCTATAGGTTCCTGCACTGTGCCAAGCCATGCGAATAAAGAAAGGACCGTAGTGTCCAAAGTCTGCCGGCCACCAATCCTGAGAATCGGTCATGAGGTTGTATAAATCTTGCTTGAGCGCTTTTAGGTCTAAGCCTTGGAATGCTTTTTTATAGTCAAAGCCTTCATCCATAGGATTAGATGCTTTGCCGTGTTGTCTGAGTATATTAATATTGAGTTGGTTGGGCCACCAATCTTTGTTTGAGGTACCTTTTCCTGCGGCACTTTTAATGGCTCCTTGTGAGAAAGGACACTTCGCGCCCTCATTTCCTGAATAATGTTCCATAATTGCTGTGACTTTTTATTAGACCACAACAAGTTATATTAGATTTAGGTATGAAAAGAATAAAACCTATTGTTTTTTCTTATAATGAAATTGAACGGCTTTATAAACTACAACCTGTTGTAATCTGGTTTCCAGTTTTTAATAGCCATTTTAATCTCTTTTTGGGTCAATTGTTCTTTAATTGCTCGGTCTATTAATGGCAAAAATTCCTCATCTGGCGCAAAGCGGAGGGCAATGATTTGTCCCATTCGAAGTTCTGTGGGCAACAATTTCCCGGTGAGTACGTAATGTCTCAAGCTTTCTTCTGCTCTTATAGCCCTGTCTTGTGCTTTTAAGGGGAATTGTCTGGTGTACCACATCATGACAACAAATATCCAAGAGGTTAAAATAAATAAGGTAGCAGGGTAGGCGTGTCCTTCTTCTGCCAATAATAAGTAACTCACACCACCGCCTAAAAGGGCGAGTATGCTTAAAAATAACAAACCGTGAAATCCTTTGATTAGTATGGGATGGTTTTTAAAATTTTGTTCCGTTTTCATATATAGGTTTTACCAAAAATAGAATAAATTTTTGGTAAAACCTTTTTAGGCCTCCAGAAGTTTAAGTATTACTATAGCCTAGGCAATCCCAAAGGCACTTCCATGAGTAAAATTTCACTGTCTTCAAACGCTTTTATGTCAAATTCATTGGCTTCGGTGATCCCTAATCCATCTCTGTGTGATAAAAGTGTACCAGCGACTTCCAATGAGCCTTGAATAACAAAAGCGTACACCCCATTGTTTTTTGGGTCTTTTAATCGGTATTTTAGTTCAGTTCCTTTTTCTAAGCTTCCCAAATGGAACCAAGCATCTTGGTGTATCCAGACCCCTTGATCATTTGGGTTTGGAGAGAGTATTTGCTGAAGTTTGTTGGCGCTTTGTGTTGGGTCTAAAGTAATTTGTTGGTACCTGGGAGTGACCCCTTTTACTTTAGGTATAATCCAGATTTGTAAAAATTTAACCGTTTTGTCTTTATTGGCGTTGTACTCACTGTGTTCAATCCCACTTCCTGCACTCATTACCTGAACATCGCCATTTTTAATCAGGGCCTCAGTTCCGGTATTATCTAGGTGTTTTAAGTCTCCCTCTAATGGGATAGAAACAATTTCCATGTCTCTATGGGGGTGAGTGTCAAAACCCATGCCTCCTGCTACGGTGTCGTCATTCAACACCCTGAGTACGCCAAAATGATGCCGCTCTGAATGCTGGTATCCGGCAAAGCTAAAAGTATGTTGAGATTGCAGCCAACCGTGGTTGGCATTTCCCCTGCTGTCTGAAGTATGTAAGACTGTTTTCATAATAAAAAACTAAATGTTTACACAACTATTGTATATACAAATGTAATATAAAATTTGACATTTTCATCAGTAAGTCTTATTTTTAGTAAAAAAAGTCATGAAAGCATTTGTTTCCACAGTAATTTTTGGTCTAATGGTGGGTTGTGGGTCTTTAAAAAGCAATACCCAAACTTTGACGCAAACACCTGGTATAGCAAAAAAGCAAACAGTTGTAAAGCAACTACCACCCAACACCGCTTCTAACAAGTACAGCAAGAAGCGGCTGGTAAAACAATAATTTTCTATTTATTTTGTGGAACATTCCTATTCATCTGCAGCAGGTCTACATCAGTAGCAGTCACGCCTAAAAGGTGTTTGCTAAAATGGTCTGCACGCAGCCAAAAAGCATACTCTGTCATATTACCAAAACCGTGTCTTTGGCCAGGAAGTAACTTAAAGTCAAAGCGTTTGTGTGCCTTGATCAGTGCGTTGGCCATTCTGATGGTAGCGCCAGGATGTACATTGTTGTCTATGTCGCCAGTGACCAATAGCAATGATCCCTTTAGATTTGCTGCTAGAGATTGGTTTTTGTCAATGTCGTATTGGTAACGCACTTCTCCCTTTTCGTCCATTTCTTCTAACACCCCATGATGGGTTTCACTCCACCATGAATTGTACATAGAATTGTCATGGTTTCCAGCCGCAGAAACTGCCGTCTTAAAGAAATCTGGATAAACCAACATGGCCGCGGTAGACATAAAGCCACCTCCTGAGTGGCCAAAAATACCCACCTTATTAATGTCTATGAAAGCATGGCGGTTGGCCAATTGCTCGGCCACATATTTTTTATCTGCTAGCCCGTAGTCCCTTAGGTTGCCATAACCGTAGTTATGGTACCATTTTGAGCGATCTGGATGACCCCCCCTATTTCCCATGGTAGCCACCACAAAACCCAGCTGGGCCATTCGGTCCAAACGATCCATTCTCACCGAAAACGCCTTATTTACAGCCTCTGTTTGGGGGCCAGGATAGACATACTCTAAGAGTGGGTACACTTTATTTTCATCAAAATCAAAGGGCTTGTACAAGACCCCATAAATGTCTGTAATGCCGTCGTCTGCCTTAACTTTAAAAGGCTCAGGAAATTGGTAGCCAGCGTCAAATAGTGCAGATAAATCTGCAGTTTCCAAATCTAGCACCAATTGCCCAGACGCATTTCTCAATTCAGATTTAGGAGCGGTATTGACCCTAGAATAATTACTCACAAAATAATTGTGCTTGTCAGAAGGACGGGTGCTAGACGTAAAATCTCCAGGATTTAAGGCCTTAGGTGTTCCACCACCTAAAGGTACTGCATAGAGGTGTTCATAATAAGGATCCAGTCCTTTTTGCAGCCCGTGTGCAGTGAAATAAAGCATTCCAGATTTTTCATCTACCCCGCTCACTCTCTCTGAGTGAAAAGGCCCTCGGGTAATTCTATTGCGCAGGGTGCCGTCTGAATTGTACAGATAAAAATGGGCCCAACCGTCGCGTTCAGACCAATGAATCATTTGGGTTTCATTGTTTAACAGCACCAAATCCCTAGATTCAATATAGGTGTTCATGCGTTCCTCAATGAGCACTTTCACCGTGCCGGTTTTAATATCTGCCACGCAGACTTCCATCTTTTTACGGTCCCGACTAATGACATTAAAGTAAATTTTCTCCTTTTTAGACAAGAGTAGGCTGGGTCTAAAATCATCGTCGTAGGTAGAAGGGAGGCTCGGGCGGCTATACACGTCAAGACTCTGCTGTCTCAGCGTGTCCAAAGCGATCTTTTTATGGGTTTTAGAGGGAATGTCAAACACCAAGAGTTCCCTTTTGTAAAACTCCTGTTCCCCAGGCATATGGTACTTATAGGTTTCCAGCGTAGGCCTTTTGTCTGCTACTGAATTAATGACCCAAAGGTCCTTAATCGCCCTACTATCTGTCTTTTGGAAGACAAATTTTTCGCCATTATCTGTCCAATGTCCATAGACGTATTTACGGTCTTTTTTTTCTTTTTCAACATCCTCATTGTCTTTTCCCCTGCTCCCTCCACCGTAGCCAAAATGCTCCTCGCCGTCGGTGGTCCATTGGTTTTCTACAATAGTGGAATCTTTCTCATTTTTTACTGCTTTAAGGAAGTTTTCCTTGTCCATCCAATAGAGGTTGTACTCCTTAGAAAATAGAACCACTGTGGAATCCGGGGCAATATTGGCCCATTTTTCATAGTCCTTTTTAGCCTCCTTTTCGTGGCTAATGACCTTGAGTCCGTTCCCCCCAAGCGTGTACTCTAAAAGAAATACCTTCTTTTCTTTTTTAGGCTTTTTTTGGCCTTTGGCCAATGCTTTATTGCCTTCCCCTTCTTTATCTTTTAAATCCGAGCTGTCTTTTACTACAGCAACGAGTTCCGAGGAAGTGACCCTAAAGCGAATGGCCCACTCCTTGTTTACAAACTCAAAATTAAATTTTGGCAGGTGTTGCCCATCATAAGGATCATTGGTAATTTCAGTGAGCCAAGCTGCCATTTGATCATTGTTGAACAATTTGGTTTTGCTGCGCTTGTCTGCATCTACTAGGTAATAATTAGATCCTTCTGTGGTTTTGTATTGGTACCAGAACCTATTGCCATTCTTTAACCAGTGGGGGCTCACCTCTGTAGAATGGACCATTTTAGCCAATTGGGTGGGGGAAAATTTAGCCGCTAGATCATAATTAGGTTGGGGGGTCTCTTGTGCCTCAGTTCTGCTAAAATTCACCATTAAGCAAAAAATAAATAGGAAGGCTTTGGTGTAAAAAAATGATTTCATTTTAAAAAGATAAGGATTATTTTATTTGATTACTCTGCATCCCAAGCCCTAAAGGTGGGAACAATTCTGGCTTTGGTGGCCTGTTCAAAGCCATAGGCCATTTCTATCAGGCTAGGCTCACTCCAAGCGGTGCCAAAGAACGAGAGTCCTACTGGCAGACCGTACACAGCTCCCATAGGAACGGTTATATTGGGGTAGCCGGCCCAGGCGGCGGGCGAAGAACTGGACACATGGTAGTTGTCTCCGTTCAACCAATCTATACTCCATGCTGGAGATCCAGTAGGGGCTACAAAACCGTCTAATTGGTGTGCTGCTATGACCTTGTCTATTCCATTGTCTCTGCTTCCTTTTCTGAGGGCTTCTAAATGGTCTAGGTATTCTTTACTGTCTAGCCCTGCTTTTTCTAAGGCCATTTCCAAATAGGCTTGGTTGTAGTATTTGAGTTCTACCGAATCCTGTTTATTAAAGGCAATGAGGTCTTCTAAATTTTTAATTTTTGCGTCTGGGCCAAGGCTGGCAAAATAATCATTGAGTCCTGCTTTGTATTCTGTTAGCATAACTTGGAATGAATGGGCTCCAGTGCTTCGCTCATTAATTTGATCAATTTCTATAATTGTTGCACCCTGCGCCTTGAGCACCGCGATGGCTTTTAGGGTGAGGCTATCTGTAGTGGCATGGGTGCCAAAAGCAGCTTTAAACCATCCAATACGTTTTCCTTTTAAGCCGTCTTTTTTGAGATAGGGGGTGTAATCTTTTAATGCTTTGCCTCTGTTTGCTGCTGTTTTTCCATCTCTAGGATCTTGGCTGGTGAGTGGGCCTAGAGCTATTACAGCGTCGGCCACGGTACGGGCCATGGGCCCTGCCGTGTCTTGGGTATAAGAAATAGGGATAATTCCAGCACGACTAATGAGTCCTACCGTGGGTTTAATGCCCACAATTCCGTTGGCGGTTGATGGACAAACGATAGATCCGTTGGTTTCTGTGCCAATTGCCAATAACGTGAGGTTGGCAGAAACAGACACCCCGCTTCCTGCACTGGACCCACATGGGGTTCTGGTCAGTACATAAGGGTTTTTGGTTTGACCATTAATTCCTGACCATCCAGAGCTGGACATTTGCCCTCTAAAATTGGCCCATTCGCTTAGGTTGGCTTTTCCCAGTATCACGGCTCCAGCTTTACGTAATTGCGCCGCTACTTCACTGTCTTGTAGCGGCATAGAGCCCGCTAAGGCACGAGAACCCGCCGTAGTGGCCATCTGGTCCTTAGTGTCTATATTGTCTTTAAGTAATACGGGCACACCGTGTAAGGGTCCCCTCTGCTCTGGGGCTACCCTGTCTAGGGAGTCTGCTATGGCCAAAGCGTCAGGGTTCACTACAATGACTGAATGTAATTGGGGGCCGCTGTGGTCAATGGCGTCTATACGGTTGCTGTATGCAGCGATAACATCTCTGATAGTCCAGCCGCCATTTTTGTAGCCTTCTTGAAGCTCAGGAATGGTAATTTCTAAAAACTGAAAATTATTGAGGTCTTCTGTTTTAGGGGATTCTACTTGGTTTTGACAGGCAAAAAGCAACAAGCTAAGCGCCGCCCATTTGGTTTTTTTTATCAAATTCATGGGGTTGTTTAATTTGGTGTATTTGTATTTTGATGGTTGCTATTAGTAAATGATTCGCTTAAAGATAATAATTTATAATGTGTAAATTCTTTAATAAAAAAGAAGCCGCTATTAGCGGCTTCTTTTTTATTTGGCAAAATACCTAGGTATTTACTCTTCAACACTCGCAGGCTTAATGTCTGCGTCATATGATCTGTAATAGAGTTCTAACAAGGTCATTATTGCATTGAGAAGATCTCTTGTCTCTAAGAGAATGGAGAAGTACAAAGTGGAGTTTTTTGGACTAGTTTCTTCTGTTCTGATCCTAGCTACCTGTGTTTCAATCTTTTCAGAAACGAATTTTAACAGTGCCGGTTTTACCGTTAGGACTTTCCCAATATCGTTAAAATTACGGGTTTCAAAGATGACTTTAGTTTTAGTAAACAATTCTTCTTCAAAAAGGTTTTCTAATTCCTTTAACTCTTTGAGTTGGTTGTATTTAAGCTTTTTGTGGTTGTTGTTTACGTGTTTGTGGCTCACTTTGGAGATGTAATCCAAAGATTGAGACACATCTGTGA